>BNJS01002477.1_pt1 | contig 267296 bp, 330 predicted proteins | sample 8540461 | NCBI WGS metagenome assembly BNJS01 (sample SAMD00202454, study PRJDB9452) | human saliva metagenome | isolation source: human saliva | place: Japan | reverse complement strand
ATTTAATTAAAAAAACAATAATTTAGAAGAGATATTTACTAATGTAAAAATTGGTTTAGAAAAAGAGGGACAACGTATCTTAAAAGATGGTACGATTTCAAAAACAGATCATCCAAAAGTATTTGGAGTACGTCATGAAAATCCATATATACAGACAGATTTTGCTGAATCACAAGTTGAACTTATTACAACCCCAGAAAAACAGTGAAAAATCTGTACTTAGAGTATTAAATGCAGTTCATGAGGTTACACTTAAAAATATACCTACTGATGAATTCATATGGCCATTAAGTATTCCAGCAATTTTACCGGATGAAAAGGATATAAGAGTTGCTCAATTTGAGAATAAATTCGATGTAGAGTATAGAGAGTATTTAGTAAAAAAATATGGGAAATATAAACAAATGGTTTCAGGAATTCACTATAATTTTCCAACTTGATGATAAGTTTATGGAGAAAAATTTCAGAAATTACTAGGAAAGATTTAGTTAGTGTAAAAAAATGAAATTTATTTAAAATTAGCTAGGCAATTTATTAGATACCAATGGATATTGATATACCTATATGGAGCTTCCATTAGCTGAAGATAAGTATTTTACAAAATGGAATAAAACCGGATCATTATGTGAGGAGTTTACGTACTAGTCGCTTTGGTTATGTTAACGATGATGATATTAAAGTATCGTATAGTTCATTAGAAAAAAATATTGAAGATATTACAGGTTATGTGAAAAAAATGGCAAATCTAATAGCTGAAAAAGAATTTTTACTCTAGTGTTCGTTTTAGAGGTGCTGATACTATCATGAAATTTCCTAAAAGAAGGTATTAAAATATATGGAATTCCGTCTTTTTGATTTAAATCCATTTGCACCTTTTGGGTATTTTTAGAAAAAGATATAAGATTTGTTCATTTATTCCTAAAAACATTAGTTTGGTTAGATGAAGTGAATAAAGAAACTTCAGAATCATTAGGTTATGAGTATAGTGAAAAATGTCGCATTAACTCATCCATATAAAAATGTTCCTTATGAGGAAGAAGGGAATATGGTTATTAAATCAAAATGAAGGAACTAGTTAAGGAATTAGGTTTATTTGACAATGATATTAAATTAATTGATGAAAAAAATAGATGAACTACAAAATCCAAAAAAATTACTCTAGGAGCTAAGTTATTAACTGAGTATGAAAAAGATAATAATATGTCTAGAGTTGGTATGGAACTTGCTAAAAAATATAAAGAAGAGGCATTAAGAGAATATTATTCATTAAGTGCTTTATGCTAACATGGAACTCTCTACACAGGCGGTAATAGAAGATGCTATAAAAAAATGGAATTAAAGTAGATGTAATTGATGAAAATGATCAATTTATTCGTTTAGAAAATAAAGATCATATTGAATATGTAAAAAAATGGAAATATGACGAGTAAAGATAGTTATATCTCTCCATTAATTATGGAAAAATAAAGTAGTAACAAAAGAAAGTTCTTAGCTGAAAAAGCTTTTTAGAGTACCTAAAGGATATGAGGTATCTAGTTTAGATGAAGCAATTCAGAAGTTTAATTATAAAAAAATAAACCAATAGTTATAAAAACCAAAAAGCACTAATTTTGGCTTAGGTATAACGATATTTTAAAAATGGAACAAGTTCGTTAGAAAAACTATTCAAAAAGCTGTTGAATTTGCATTAAAAAGAAGATAAAGATATATTAATTGAAGAATTTATAGAAGGTACAGAGTATAGATTTTTTTCGTAATTGAAGGAAAAAAACAGAAGCTGTATTATTAAGAGTTCCTGCCAATGTAGTTGGTGATGGAAAACATACAATTAGAGAATTAGTTGAGATAAAAAATTCTAATCCATTAAGAGGAGACGCAAAAAAACTCCACTGAAAAATTGAATTAGGAGAGATTGAAAAACTACAATTAGCTGAACAAGGATTAAACTTTGATTCAATATTACTGAGAAACGAGGTTGCATATCTTAGAGAAAAACTCTAATATAAGCACAGGTGGAGATTCTGTAGATAAGACAGATGCTGTTCATGAAAGTTATAAAAAGTTAGCTGTAGAAATTACTGATGCTATGATGGCTAAAAGTATGTGGAGTTGACTTTGATTATTCCAGATATAACAGAAGAAATAAATGGAGAAAAATTACGGTGTTATTGAGGCTAATTTTCAATCCTATGATGATGATGCATATTTATCCACATTCTGGAAAAATCTAGAAGATTATCGTTAAAACGTATTGAAAAATGTTATTTCCTGAAAGAGATATTAAGTAATATTACTAAAAACTAATTAATAAGATGGTATCAATAGATGCTATCTTATTTTTATTTTTATAAAAGAAATAATAATATTATGAAAATATGAAAATAATATTTTCATAATATTATTTTTTTAAAAATAATATTTACACGTAAAAATAGCTAAAATATTAGTTTAATTTTTAGTTACAAAAGCCATATTAACAGTCTTTTATATTTATATTATAAAAAAATATATTTTTATATATGATTTTAAAAAAATAGAAATCGATTGCAGTGATTGTAAAGTAAGAAACTAAAACATTTACAAAAAATTTAATAAATGATATAATCTATTTGTATGCAAAGGTATACACGTCATAATAAAATAAGTATTATATAAAAGGAGGTACTAAGATGGTAGGAATTATCATCGCGAGTCACGGTGAATTCGCTGCTGGAATTAAACAATCAGGTTCTATGATTTTTGGTGAACAAGAAAAAGTAGAAGCAGTTGTATTTATGCCTAGTGAAGGACCTGAAGACTTGCAAAGAAAACTTCAAGAAGCTATCGCTAAAGTAGATTCTGAAGAAATTCTTTTCCTTGTCGATCTTTGGGGTGGAAGTCCATTTAACCAAGCTAACAAGTTATTTGAAGAAGCACCAGAGAAAGAGCAATCGTAGCAGGATTAAACTTACCAATGCTTATCGAAGCATATGCTAGTAGATTCACTATGACAACAGCTCACGAGATTGCAAAAGCAATCACACCAACAGCTATTGATGGAGTTAAAGTTCGCCCTGAAGAACTACAACCTAAAGCAGAAGTAGCTGAAAGCACAACAGCTGCACCACAAGGAGAGATTCCTGAAGGTACAGTGTTAGGAAACGGGAAAAATAGACTTTGTATTAGCCCTGTATCGATACTGTTCACTACACGGACAAGTTGCTACAAACTGGACAAAAAGCAACTCATCCAAACAGAATTATTGTAGTTTCAGATTCAGTATCAAAAAGATGAATTACGTAAAAACTTATTGAGCAAGCAGCTCCTCCAGGAGTACGTGCACACGTAATTCCATTAGATAAACTTGTTCAAGTTTATAATGATCCAAGATTTGGTGATACAAAAAGCGTTATTATTATTTGAAACACCACAAGATGCTCTTGCAGTAATCGAAAAAAAGGAGTAGAGATTCCAGAATTAAATATCGGATCTATGGCTCACTCAGTTGGTAAAGTTCAAATTAACAATGTATTATCATTAGATCAAGAAGATGTAGAAGTATACAAAAAACTTCGTGATTTAGGTGTGAAATTTGATGTTCGTAAAGTATCAAACGATTCTCCATCAGATTTATTCAAACTTATTGAAGCTAAATCAAGTGAAGGTTTAAAATTATAATTTAATAGAAATTAGGAGGACACTATGGAATTTAGTATTCTAACAGTTATATTAGTCCTAATTGTTGCGTTATTAGCTGGTATGGAAAGTATCTTAGACCAATTCCAATTCCATCAACCAATTATTGCTTGTTCATTAATCGGTTTAGCAACAGGACATTTATCAGAAGGTATTATTTTAGGTGGAGCTCTTCAATTATTAGCACTTGGATGGGCTAATATTGGGGCAGCGGTTGCTCCCAGATGCAGCGTTAGCATCAGTAGCATCTGCTATTATTTTCATTAAAGCTGGAGATTTCTCAGCTGAAGGACGTATTATCGCTATCGCAACAGCTGTTACATTAGCTACAGTTGGTCTTGTACTTACAATGGTTGTTCGTACATTATCAGTAGTTATCGTTCACCAAGCTGACCGAGCAGCAGAACACGGTAACTTCCGTGGGGTTGAATTCTGGCACTACGTAGCTCTTGCAGCTCAAGGATTACGTGTTGCTATTCCAGCAGGATTTATTAATGTTCATTCCATCATCAGTAGTTCAAAAAGCTCTTGAATCTTTACCAAAATGGTTCACTGAAGGTATGGCAATCGGTGGAGGAATGGTAGTAGCAGTTGGTTTTGCAATGGTTATTAACCTAATGGCAACTAAAGAAGTATGGCCATTCTTCTTCTTAGGATTTGCATTAGCACCAATTAGCCAATTAACACTTATCGCAACTGGTATCATTGGATTATGTTTAGCAATTATCTACCTAAACCTTTCTAAAAAAACAAAGGTGGGAGGGCGGTAGTGGAAATACTTCATCTGGAGATCCACTAGGCGATATCTTAAATGATTATTAATAAGGAGGAACTACAAAATGTCAGAGAAAAAAATTACATTAAGTAAAAAAGATCGTCGTAGCGTAATGTTACGTTCTCAGTTCCTTCAAGGTTCATGGAACTATGAACGTATGCAAAATGGTGGTTGGGCATTTGCTTTAATCCCAGCGCTTAAAAAACTATATCCAAATAAAGAAGATGCTACATTAGCATTAAAACGTCACTTAGAGTTCTTTAACACTCACCCGTATATTGCAGCACCTATTTTAGGGGTTACACTTGCTTTAGAAGAAGATAAAGCAAATGGAGCTGATATTGATGATGCAGCAATTCAAGGGGTTAAAGTTGGTATGATGGGACCATTAGCAGGTATTGGGGATCCAGTATTCTGGTTTACAGTTCGTCCTATCCTTGGAGCTATTGCAGCTTCATTAGCAACTGGTGGTTCAATTATTGCACCATTATTCTTCTTTATCGCATGGAACTTAATCCGTATCGGATTCTTATGGTATACACAAGAATTCGGATATAAAAAAGGTTCTGAAATTACAAGTGACCTTTCAGGTGGTATTTTACAAACAATTACAAAAGGAGCTTCAATCCTTGGGATGTTCGTAATGGGGATTTTAGTTCAACGTTGGACTAACATTAGTTTCCCATTAGTAGTTTCTAAAGTACAATTAGATGAAAAAGCATTTATTCATTTCCCAGAAAAAGGTACACACATTACTGGTGAAGTATTACAAGATATTGTTACAAAAGCAACAAGTGGTAAGTTCTCATTAACACCAGAAAAAGTTACAACATTACAAGATAACTTAAATCAACTTATTCCTGGATTTGCAGCGTTATTATTAACATTCGTTTGTATGTGGTTATTAAAACGTAAAGTAAGCCCAGTAGTAATAATCTTCGGATTATTCGCTTTAGGTGTAATTGCTCACGTAGCAGGTGTAATGTAATAAAGCATAGGAGGTTGAGGCAAGATGTCTCAACTTCCTTTTTTTAAAAATTAATAAGAAATTATTCTAGAGGAGGTAAAAGCTATGGTAATGTCTATGAATACCAAGGTAGTTTATACTACAAAAAGCTAATTGTCTTACTGGATCAATTGGTAATAAGCATGGAGATGTTATGGTAGGAGATAAAAGCATTTGAGTTTTATAATCATAGAAATCCAGAAGATTATATTCAAATACCTTGGACAGAAATAGATAAAAGTTAGGAGCTCAAATGTTTTTTTAGAGATAAATATATTAGAGGATTTTTTTATAGATACTAAAAAAGTGCAGGAAGTTTCAACTTTTATAGTAAAAAAATTCTGGGAAAAGTGTTTAAAAGAAATGAGAGAATTTCTTGGAAATGATAAGATAGTAAGAAATAAACCTAGTATTATCATTAAAAAAATTATTTAGAAAAAAAGATTAATACTTTGATATTAGTCTTTTTATTTTGAAACAATTCTCATGAAAAACAGAATGCAAAGAGCATTTTTTTCTTGCATTTTCATGATAATTTATATTAAACTATTATATGTATAGAAAATCAGTATTATAACACCTCAGTGTTGTATTACTTTTATAAAAATAAGAAAGAGGTATATTAATGGAATTATCATCGAATTCGCCTACTCGAAGGCAAGGTATATTTATGTTTGCTCTCTTAATCACAGCATATGTAGTATTTGCTACTAACTGGGTTGCAGGATCGAACTTATCAAAACAAATTACGGACCATTATTTTAATGGAGAGAAAGTATCTCCTATAATTTCTGAGGTTGTAAACTATACAATTACTATAGCAAGAATTATAGCAAACTTATTAGCTGCGTTTATATTAATTAAATTACATCCAAAGAAAGCTGCTACATTAGCATTATTTTGTCTATGTTTTTCATTCTTCGCAATTTTTACTCACAACTATTGGTTATATACTGCATCTAGAATGATAATGGCATTCGGTGGATCAATGATTATTGTTTTTATAAATTCTTTTGTAGCAAAATTTATTCCTAATGATAAGAAAATAATGACAAGCGCTATAATAACAGCTGCATACAATGTAGGAGCGGCTTTAGTTGCTATCTTATTCTTATTATTTAAGGAACATTTTGTTGATGATTGGCGATATACGATGATAGGATTCAGTATTTTTTTAGTATAATCTTATTTATAGGATGGTTAATGTTTTTCTCATGATTTTGAACCAACAATTACATGGAAACACCCGAATTACTTTTGTATATAAATTATTAATAGAATCAAAAAGAAATTGTTCATGAAGAAGAAGTGAAAAAAATACACTTATGCTGATGGTTTTAAAGATAAATTCATCTATGTATTTTCACTTGATTTGGTGGGTTTTTATTCTTATATGTTATGCCATTGGTGTCATTACCAAGAGTAGTTGCAGAACATGCGGGGAAATATTCAATTTAAGCCAGAGTTTATGATTCTAACTGTAACAGTAGGTGGAATTATTGGAACTATTTTTAGTTTATTGGTTACTAGAAAAACTAAATTTTAGAAGGAAGCCATTTTTAATTGCTCATGGTGTATTAATGATTGGATTTATGGGATTAGGGATTATATCTTGTATCATCAAATGTTATTTTAGCATATGTTATGTTTAGTTTATCAGGATTTTTTTCATGTACTCACAGTATCCTGTATATCTAAACTTACCTTATGAGTTGCCGAATATGAATTCACAAAGATTAACAATCATGTTTGGGATTTTCTGGGCATTTGGATATGCAATTTATACATTATTTAACTTTACATGGAGTTTAGTACTAAACCACATGGGATATTCTTCATCAATTATATTCTATTTATTAGGAAGTGTTATCTATATTATTTTTTTGTTTTTACATTCCCAGAAACAAGACCTAAGAATAAAAAAAGAAATCTTTAGAGGTAAAAAAATATCTCTAAAGATTTCTTTTTTTAATGAAATTATGTTAACTAAAAATGTAATTGTTATGACTTGATTTTTGTAATTTTCATATTAGTTACATTTTTAATTAGAAAATAATATAATGTTTATTAATACAAAGTAGTAGGGAATATATTAAATTATATGGTATATTATCCTTAAAAAGTATAAAAAAAGGAGAGATAACATGAGTAAAAATAAAAGAAAAACAGCATTAATAGGAGTAGTAGGTGCATCTGCTTTAACAGCAGGATATTATACCTTTTGTGAAACCAAGTATACAAATTACACCATCAAATCAAAAAACACAGAACACTAACCAAGCAGAAAATAAAGAATCAAAAAATACAACAAATAGTACAACTTCTTCAACAAAAGAAGGTGTAACGTATAAAGACGGTACGTACACAGGTGCAGTAACTAAAACAAATAAAGGTGATTTTCAAGTAAGTGTTGTTGTTCAAGGTGGAAAGATTTCTAATCTAAATGTACTACTTCAACCAGATGAAGAATTTTCACAAAGTATTAATAAGACGGCACTTCCTAAGTATGTTGAAGAAAGCGATAGAAGCTACAGAGTAGTGATATTGCATTAGTATCAGGAGCGTCTGAAACTTTTAAAGGATTCAAAGGTTCATTACAGGATGCATTAAATAAGGCTAAATAAGATGGTTAAGTATAAAAACTTATGTTTTAAAAAAAGAATGAATATGCCTTTTTACAATTGCTTTTTGTAAAGAATAATTTCGATGAAACTTTAATAGAGGTATTGAATCAAGTTATCGATGAGATTGATAAATATTTGAAAAAAGTAGAAGAAAAATTTTCACCATTTCTGCCTGATAGTTTGGTTAGTAGGCATACCGATTTAGGTGAAGTTTTACAAGAAAATTTTTTTGATTTAGAATATCAAGAAGTGTATAGCCGTTCAATTTTTGTAAAGGGAGAAACTAAAGGATTATTTAATCCATTTTTTGAAGGAAAATATAATCCGACAGGATTTGTTAAAGGTTGGGCTATAGAAAATGCTTTTATGAAATATATTAAGCCATTAATTGATAATAATATTATAGAAGCTGGTGCAATTAATGGAGCTGGAGATATGCAAGTAGGTACTAGTCTTGATAGTGATTTTTCTTGGGAAATAGGGATAGAAAATCCTGAAGATAGAGAAAAGATAATAGCTAGATACAGTATAAAAAATGGAGCGGTGGCAACCTCGGGGATTAATAAAAAAGGCCAGCATATTAAAAGTGAGAATGATATTGAGCATATCCAAGTTACAGTTATTGGAAGATACTTATCAGATGTAGATGTAATAGCAACAGTGGGTATAGTATCTAATAAAAAAATATTTGGAGTGAATTTGTAGAAAAAAATAAATTGACTGGAATTTTGTTAACAAAAAGAGAGAATTAAAAAGAGTATTTGAGGAAGGAAAAAAATAACGGATGTTGAGAGAACATAAATTTATATTTAATATGATTTGGTTAATAGTACTATTAACGATACCATTACCATTAATAATAACAGTAGGAAATGGTTTACCTGAGGTGTTTGGAAGTAGAGTATTAGCGATTAATTTAGGAGTATTTGCATATTCATGGATGCTTTCAGCAATATTCTTATCGACTCAACCTAAATGGTTAGATAGAATAATAGGTTTACCAGATATGTATATAATTCATGGAGTAACTGCAATTTTTGCTGTAATTTTTATGTACTTACATGATCAGTTACTAAAGTCATCAGGGCTTATAGAGTTCACAGGTCAATGGTCAATGTATATATTTATGGCGGTAATTGTCTATTCTATTGTTTTTTTATGGCAGGTTGGTTAACTTCAAGGATTAGTATTTTTGATGAAAAATAAAGAAAGTATTAGAAAAAAATATTTAAACATGAATTATCTATGTGGATACATCGACTTAATTTAGTAGCTGCATTATTAGCTTTTCTACATATACTGCTAATACCTTATATAAGAAGTATAGTTCCATTTATAGTTTTAGTAATTTTATATACTGTAATAGCGTTTGTAGCATACGGATACTATGCATATAATAAATACTTAAATGTTCAAGTTGGTATTTTTAAAAAAATGTGAGAAAAGTTGATAATAATATTACTGAATTAACAATAACTACTAGTAAATCAGTTTTAAGAAAAAAATAGAAGCGGGAGATTTTGCATTTATTTCCTTTTCCTAATGTAAAAAGGAATGAAAGAACCTCATCCATTTTCTATTTTAAATATTCCAGAACGTGATGGATACGTTCAAATGTCGATAGAAGGAGTAGGAGATTTTACTAAAAAAATCTATCTAATTTAGAAATAGAAGAAAAAAAGTTAATTTAACAAGAGGATATGGAGTCTTAAGTTCAATGATAGAAAAAAATCTGGTAAGAATGAAAAGTTTGTTCTTATTGGAGGAGGAATTGGTGTCGTTCCTTTACTTGGATTAGCAGATAAGTTTGATAATAAAGATATTACATTTTTTTATACACAGTAAAAAAGATAAGAAATTATTATATCAAGAAAAAAATTTCAAATTATGGAATGAGAGAAGTAATTTTAAATCATATTGTCAGAAATGGAAGATTCACATCTAATCAATTAAGTGAATATTTACCGATTGGAGATGATTATAATTATATTATTGCAGGTCCAATGACGATGAATATTGCTTATGAAAAAAATGTTAAAAGGAAAAAAAGGTATAAATAAAAATAGAATATTCTATGAAGGATTTAATTTCTAAAGTAGAGATTCTAAATGATTGTAGGGAAGTGACTCGATAAAAATCGTGATTTCGGAGAAATAAGATTTTGTCGAGTCACTCTCGCAGTGGTCTATTAGATATCTAAAAAGCTTTCATAAAGCAATAAATCACTGTGTCATACACTTTGTTAAAATTTAGTTTTTGTGTCAGTCTCTTTTTGTATAGCGTATGAGTATATAGCTTAAAAATTAATTATGGTGTTATAATAATTAATGATACAACATCATAGGAAAGCAAAAATTTGATGAAGTTTGGATATCTTCTGATTCAGAAGAGTATTTAGCTATTTGTAGGAAAGAATATGGTGAAAAATATATTTATAAGATTCGTGATAAAAAGTTTCACTAGATTCTTCAACCACATTTGATACACTAAATTATTTATTTAAGGATATACAAGAAAAATTTTCATATTTATGAATTTACAAGTAACTTCACCAATAAGGAAAACAGAACATATTATAAATGCATTTTGACTCATTTGTAGATTGTGACCATTTAGTTTCATATAGATTAAATAAAAGTTTATAGTTATGAATTAGATTTTTCATATGTGAAAGTATATATAGAAAAACTTATGAATCAATAAAGTGAGAAAGAATCACAGAAGTTTTTAATTTTCTGTGATTCTTTTCTATTTATCAATTATTGTCTACGAGTATTCTGATTGGTTCTTGTTGAGCGATTAGCATTATTAGCAGTTGTTCTTGAATTTGTTTGTGCTCCATTAGTAGTATTAGCTGAACTTTGACCAGTAGCACGAGTATTAGTTGAATTAGTTAATGAATTGAAAACTTGAGTTAGTGCTGAACGGCTTTCACGTTGTTTTTGGGCGAGTGCAGCTTGATAAACAGCATCACGATCACTACCAGCATACATGTAATCAGTTTCTTTATTTCTTTCTTTAGCGTATTCAACTCCGTTTTTAGTCTCTATTCCAGTAGGTTTTTCAAATGCTGCTGGAACCTTATTATCTGATGCTTTTTTCAGAACATTAGCCATTATAAGTTGAGTTGTTTTTGCTTGATTATAAGATAATGCTTTAGCAGCTGAGTCTAATACATCTGCCCCCTGCCACACAGCAACAGTATAATCGGTTGTATAACCTATCATCCAACTGTCTTTAGTTGAATTTACAACATCAATTCCATAGTTATAGAAAGCTGTATCATCAAATGTACTTGATCCTGATTTTCCTGCCATATCAAAGTTTGGAATTTTCCCATCAGGAGAAATTCCATTATTTGTTAAAACACCTTTTAGAACATTTGTCATAAGGTAAGCAGTTTCTTCAGACATAGCTTTTACAGGTTCAGATTTGATGTTTACTAATTCTTTGCCAGTAGCATTGAATATTTTTACGATAGTAGAGGGTTTATTATAGTAACCTTTGTTACCGAATGAAGCGAATGCACCTGCCATCTGTAAAGTAGAAACTCCATCAACATTACCACCGATTGCAGTAGTAGGTTCATCTTTTGTTACAGGAATTCCTAATCTTTCAGCAAAGAGTTTAGCTCTCTCATATCCTACTGTTTCAAATGCACGAACAGCAGGAATATTATAAGACCATGATACTGCTGTAGTCATTGGAACAGTTCCATGATAAATTCTGTCCCAGTTTTGAATATAAAACTCAGTTCCAGCTATTTTATATGGTGTATCAGAAAATGTTGTCTGCGGATCCCAACCATAGTATTCTATACCTGGGGCATAATCAATTAGAGGTTTAATCGAAGAACCAGGTTGAACGCGAGCATCAACAGCAAAGTTATATCCACCAGCTTTATAATTTTTTCCACCACCAATAGCTTCAACAAGTCCTGTTTTAGTATCAAGAACAGAAATAGCAGCTTGAGATGCATGTGGTGTCATTGGATAAGATTGATTGTCTAACATGTCTTGAACATACATTTGCAATTCAGGATTTAAATTAGTATAAATTTTTAGTCCCATAGATAGCGGGTCTTTTACATTTTCAAAGTTTTTATTTTCTTTCAGCTCTTTTGTAATTTGATCTATGTAAGCAGCAAACTTAGGATTATAAGTATGTTGGTTAGCTCTTTCTTCTTTCGTTTTGCTTACAATACCTTCAGTAATTGGAGTATTAACTGCACTATTATACTCATCTTCTGAAATTTTCCCGTTACTTAGAAGTGCATATAACACTGTATCGCGTCGTTCTTTAGCTTGTTCAGGATAATCATAAGGATTATATAATATTGGCTGTTGAGGCATACCTGTTAAAAGAGCAACTTGAGGTAAAGTTAACTGATCTAATTCTTTATTATAGAAATATTTAGCAGCTGTTTTTACCCCGTACTGACCATCAGAGTAGTATATTTTATTCATATACATTTCTAAAATATCTTTTTAGAATACCTATTTTCTAATTTAAGTGATAGATAAGCTTCTTGGATTTTACGTTGTAAGGATTTATCTGATGTAAGTAATGAATTTTTTACTACTTGTTGTGTTATTGTACTGGCACCTTGTTGAGCAGAATTAGAACGTATGTTAACAAGAACTGCTTTGATAAGACGAATAGGATCAATCCCAAGGTGAGAATAGAATCTTGTATCCTCTGTTGAAAGAACCGCATCAGTTATATTTTTAGGAATATCTTCTAATGATACATATTCTCTTTTTCAGCTCCAACAGTAGCGATTAAATTAAGATTTTTATCATAAATTTCTGATGATAAAGGATCTTGTAAGTTAGCCTGAGTAATATCAGGAACATCTCTTAATTCACGTGCAAATAGTATCATAACAACAAAGAATAATACTAAGCAGATAGAAAAAAAGATTGAACTTATATATTTAAATAAAGTTTTCATCTGTTATTAAAACTCACTTTCATTGTTTTTATAATATTTAAATAATCTAATCTTATTTTATAGTTGAACGATAATTCAAATGCCGATTCTTCAAATTCACTAAGTTTTATTGATTTTCTTCCTCCGCTATTAGCTCGATTATGAAAGAATATAAAAATTTTTGAAAGGTAAAATAAAGGTTCTATCTATTTTTTTAAAAACGAACAATGATAAAAGTTATTCCACCGTGATTTGAAAATTTTTTTGCATGTGTTCTATTTGATGATCATGGATATTATTTAGAGAAAATGAAGTGGCTGAATTAGTCTCTTTAGCCTCAAAATCAATATATTTTCCATTCCAAAGACCATTATAATCCGTAGTAGAAGGTGTTTTATAGAATGCTTTGGTAATCATAGCGCTAGATCTACTAGGATAATTAACTTCAACAATTTGAATAGGAATTGGCTTTTTATGAATGACGGCTATGTCATTATTTAAATAATATTTATTCATGAAATTTATGTCTTCTTCAAGTTCCATACCCTCGATTAGAATACTTAGTTTTTTTGAATAAAATTACCTTTTTTTATTAGGATAATTAAACATATATCCCTCCATAAATAATTATCCTATTTATTATACTATATTATCGAAAAAAATTAAATTACTAACAACTAAAAAAATATGATATTTTTGGAAAAAAATCTCGAAATAGAAATATCAGAAGATAAAAGATAAAAAAGTGTTGATAAATTAGTAGTAATGAAAAATCGCTATTAGTGTAGTAAAAAGATATATAACAGTATTAAATTTATGAGTAAGTATTTAATAAAAAATTATAATAGAAAGCGAAACTAACAATAATTATAGTTTTAAATGCAATATTTTAAAATTAATAACAAAAGATTATTGACGAGTAATACAATAATATATTTATAAAAAAAGTGAAATTATTTGAAAAATCATAAGTTTTGTGGTATAATATAAGTAATTTTAAAAATGAGAGGTGGTATTGTTATGAGACAATCAAGAACATTTATTCCAACAACAAGAGAAGTACCATCCTCTGCAGAAGCAACAAGTCACAAGTTGCTTATTAAAGCGGGGATGGTGAAGCAGGTATCTGCAGGAGTTTATACTCATCTTCCCTTAGCTACTAAAGTAATTCAAAAAATTGAAAAAGTTATAAGAGAAGAACATGAAAAAATTGGTGCTGTAGAATTATTAATGCCAATTTTACAATCTGATGAGTATTGGAAAAAATCTGGACGTTGGAATAAAATGGGAGACGAGTTAATTCGTGTTACAGATAGAAAAAATGCAGGATATGCATTAAGTCCAACGGCTGAAGAAATTATCTGTCAAACAGTTAGTAATATGGTAACTTCATATAAACAACTTCCAGTAAACTTATATCAAATTCAAACTAAATTCCGTGATGAAATTCGCCCACGTTTAGGTTTATTACGTTGTAAAGAGTTCATCATGAAAGATGGGTATTCTTTCCATGATACACCAGAATCTTTAAGAGAAACTTATAAAGATTACTATCAAGCATATAGTAATATTTTTGATAGATTCGAATTGAAGTATCGCGCGGTAAAAGCAGACTCTGGAAATATCGGAGGAAGCTATACTCATGAGTTTCAAGCTTTAGCAGAAGTTGGGGAAGATACTATTGCCTATACTGAAGAGAGTGATTACGCAGCAAATATTGAAACTGCGGCAGTAGTTGAACAAAACTATACTATGCCTACTGGTTTTGAGAAAAAAGAGCGTAGTTTATTAGAAACTCCAAATCAACAAACTATCGATGATATCGCTGCATATTGTGGTGTTGATGTGAATCGTGCTATGAAAGCATTAGCTTTAAAAGCTGATGGAGAATTTTACCTAGTTCTTATGCGTGGTAATGATCAACTTAATGATATTAAATTCATGAAGGCTACAGGAACTTCTGAAATAGAAATGGCAACTGAGCAGGAAATTGAAGAAGTTATGGGAAGTGTAGCAGGTTACATGGGACCATTTGGTATTAAAAACTGTAAAGTAATCGGTGATAATGCTATTAAATACATGTACAATCATAGCTGTGGAGCTAACAAGAAAGGATTCCACTACATTAATGTAAATCCAGGGGATTATGAAATCGATGCTCACTACGACCTTCGTATGATTGAAGAAGGAGATTTAGCTGAAGATTTATCAGGACCAGTTAAATTCGCTAAAGGTATCGAAGTAGGACAAGTGTTTGAACTTGGTAAAGGATACTCAGAATCTATGGACATTACTTACTTAGATGCTAATGGTCGTGCAAATCACTTCTATATGGGATGTTACGGAATTGGGGTAACTCGTGTTATTTCAGCAATCATTGAACAACATAGTGATGATAAAGGAATTATCTGGCCTAAAGAAGTAGCTCCATATCAAGTTCACTTAGTGTGCGTAGATGTTAAGAAAGAAGAACAAGTAAAACTTAGTGAAGAATTATACGCTAAGTTAACGGCTGCTGGGTATGAAGTACTTTATGATGACAGAGCAGAACGTGCTGGAGTTAAATTTAACGATGCGGATTTAATCGGTATTCCATTACAAGTAGTTGTAGGTAAAAAAGCTGGTGAAGGAATCGTAGAAGTTAAAGAAAGAAAAATCTTTAGAAAAAGTTGATACAGAAGTTGCGGATGTATTAGCTAAAGTAGAAGCATTCTACAAATAATAAGAAAAAGTTAAAATAATAAATACCAATTAAAAATAAATAGTTAATAGAAAATAACCATTTGTTTTTAGTTGGTATTTTTAGTATAATTTAAATAAGTGTAAAAATTATATTGTATTGATAATTTATAATAATTTATTATTGAAAAAGCTAATTCATTTTGTTAAAGTAGAAATAGAATGAATGGATTTTTTTCGTTTAGTCGATAATTATTATAATAATTTGTCGATTTAGTAAACTATAGGAGGAAGCATGAATAATAAACATTTTTTTCTTTATTGGTTAAAAACATTAGAATTAGAAGAAAGATTAGCCGACTCAGAACTTATTAATTTTTTTCTTTAGATAATATAGAAAAAAAGATAATAAAAATAAGACATGGACATTTAATTTCAGTGGTGAAACTTTGCCATTAGTAGATGAATTAACATTACTTATACAAAAAAATTACGAGAGAGTTTTATGGGTGATTATATAATTAATTATCGATTAAAAACAAGTAATGTTGCAACTGAAGAGCAAATAAAAGATTTTTGGAAATATATTATATTAGAAAATTTTTTTCGGAAATATCTCAAGTTTCTATTAGAGAGTATTTTATTTAGTGAAATAGATGTAAACAACAATGTTTTTAACTATGAAGATAATGGCACCATCTATATGGAATAATTTTATTAATGAGAGGAAAACAACAGATAATAAGTAGTTATTCTAATCTAGGTATTGTAATTAAAGATATCATTCCTAACTTTTCTAAAACTGATGTAGAAGCTGTGTTAGAAAATCAAGAAGAGAAGATTTCCCAGGAAATTGTAAAACTAGAAGAAATTGATAAGAAAAATGCGGAAAGAAGACCAAAAGAACCTGAGAAAAAATTTGCTGCCTTCGGTGGAGGTGGGGGAACTCGTTATGGACAAGAAATTCGTGATGAAGATATCGTTGAAATTAAGGATGTTATTGGTTATGCCGGCGATGTAACAATAATGGCTCAAGTTTTTGGAACTGAAGAAATTGTTCATAGAAATGGTTCAAGTCAATACCGCTTAAAACTTACTGACTACAGTGATTCTATTATATTAAGACTATTTGGTAATAATCCTAATTCTAAGTTTCAAAATAAAAGAAGAAATGAACTTATCGATTTAGTAAAAGGAATAAAAAAAGGGCAATGGCTTAAGATTCATGGAAGTGTTAGTAATGATCCATATTTAAGAGATACAATTATAGAACCGAAGTCCATTGAAATTGCTCACAAAGATGAAAAGAAAGATAATTATAGTGGTAAAAAAAGAATAGAGTTAAATACTCATACAAAAATGAGTCAGCTAGAAGGTATTTCTTCTGCGAAAGAATATATAGCTAGGGCTATGGATTGGGGACATGAAGCTATTGCTTTCACTGATACTTATGGAGTTCAAGCATATCCAGAAATTTGTCTAAGTTCAAAAGGAAAAGATATTAAACCTATTTATGGTCTTAATGCTTTTATTATGGATGATAGCATTACAGCTACAACTAACCCAAAGAATCTTAAATTAAAAGATGCTACTTATGTTGTATTTGACGTTGAGACTACAGGTCTTTCTGCCGAACGTGATAGACTAATTGAGATAGCTGCGGTTAAGGTGAAAAATGGAGCTGAAATAGACAGTTTTGAAAGTTACATTAATCCACAAAGACCTATTTCAGAATTGATTACGAGATTAACTAGTATTACTAATGACGATGTTAGAGATGCTCCATTAGAAAAAGAAGTCATGATTAACTTTTATAATTGGTTAGATAAAGATGACATATTAGTAGCGCACAACGCTAAATTTGACCTTGGATTCTTAGATACATGTTTTGAGCGACTAGGTTTAGAGAATAAAAATAATGCTAGTATAGATACGTTATTTGTCTCTCGTGCCGAAAATAAAGAAGCTAAAAGGCATGGTCTTAGTAATTTAGCCAAACTATATAAAGTGCGTTTAGTGCAACACCACAGGGCGATTTATGATACTAAAGCTACTGCAGAGATTTTTGTGAAAATGTTAGATCAATTGTATGAACTTGGCATTGAATATCATAATGAGATTGATGAAAAGATTGATTTAGAACTTGCACATAAACGCTCTAGAACTTTTCCATGTTCAATTTTAGTTAAGAATGCAAAAGGATTGAAAGATTTATTTAGATTAGTGTCGTATAGTTGTACTAAATACTTGAATTCGGCTAAGCCTACAATTCCACGTAGTTTATTAGAACAATACCGTGAAGATTTATTAATCGGTAGTGGTAATGGTGATAATGAAGTATTTGAAGAATTGTTAAACTCAAAAAGAAGCTAAAGGTAGAAAAATATAATTGATTTTTACGATTATATAGAAATTCAGCCAAAGCATCATTATGATAATTTCATAAGAAATGAAAGAATATCAGATAATGCCGAGTTAGAAGAAATTCTGAAAAAATTAATAAAATTAGCTGGGAAAAAAGAAAAAATAGTTGTAGCAACAGGGGACTGTTATTATCTGGATGAATATCAACATGTTTATCGACAAATATTAAGACTAACGGTGAAAAGTAACCCTGGAGCACGGGACTTAAAACCTATGGCAACATTCTTAACAACTGAAGAGATGTTAAAAGAATTTTCTTATCTTGATGAACAATTACGAGAAGAAATAGTTATAGAAAATACTCATAGAATTAACGATATGATTGAGTTAGTAGTTCCGTTAAAAGATAAGTTGTATACACCAAATATTGAAGGGGCAGCAGATGAAGTTCGTAATCTAAGTTATGATATGGCTCATAAAATATATGGGAAACAGTTACCAGAAATAGTAGAAAAAAGATTAGAAAAAGAACTTGCATCTATTATTGGTAATGGATTCAGTGTAGTATATTTAATTTCACATAAGCTAGTTAAGAAATCACTTGATGATGGATATCTTGTAGGATCAAGGGGGTCTGTTGGTTCATCATTAGTTGCGACAATGATGGAGATTACAGAGGTTAACCCATTAGCTCCGCATTATGTTTGTCCAAAATGTAAACAAAGTGAATTTTTCCTAAATGCAGAATATGCTTCAGGATTTGACCTTCCGAATAAAAATTGTCCTCACTGTGATGTGAAGATGATTAAAGACGGTCAGGATATTCCGTTTGAGACTTTCCTAGGATTTAATGGTGATAAAGTACCCGATATAGATTTAAACTTCTCTGGGGAATATCAAGCTACGGCACATAACTTTACGAAAGAAATTTTTGGTGAAGATTACGTATACCGTGCGGGAACGATTTCGACGGTTGCCGAAAAGACGGCTTATTCATTTACTAGAGATTATTATGAGAAAAATGAAGTAGAAAAAAGAAGTATTGATATAGAGAGAATAGCAGCAGGATGTGAAGGCTCTAAGAGAACCACTGGTCAACACCCTGGAGGGATACTAGTTGTTCCAAATGATATGGACATTTTTGACTTTACACCGTACCAATTCCCGGCGGATGATGAAACGAGTCCATGGCGAACTACTCACTTTGATTTCCACTCTATTCACGATAATATCTTAAAATTTGATATACTTGGACACGATGATCCGACTATGATAAGAAAACTTCAAGATTTATCAGGAATAGATCCTAAGACAATTGACGTATCTGATCCTGAAGTAATGGGTATTTTTTCAACAGTTGAGGCACTAGGTGTAACTAGAGACCAAGTGGATTCAGCAAGCGGAACTTTTGGAATACCCGAATTTGGAACAAACTTTGTTATTCAAATGTTAGATGATACGAAGCCGACTACATATTCGGAGTTAGTTCAGATATCTGGATTATCTCATGGTACTGATGTTTGGTTAGGTAATGCACAAGAATTAATCAAAAATGGTACATGTGAACTTAAAGATGTAATTGGATGTCGTGATGACATCATGGTATACTTAATTCATGCTGGTCTAGAAGAAGGTTTATCTTTCAAAATAATGGAAAGTGTTAGGAAAGGTAAAGGTCTTACTGAAGATTTTGAAAAAGCGATGATAGACAATAATGTACCGGAGTGGTATATTGACTCATGTAAAAAAATTAAATATATGTTCCCAAAAGCCCATGCCTGTGCATATGTATTAATGGCCTTAAGGATTGCATGGTTTAAAGTGCATCAACCACTTACATATTACTGTGCATATTACTCAGTTAGAGCAAGTGATTTTGATATTATAACGGTTGTTAAGGGAGCGGAAACATTAAAAGCAAAAATTAAAGAAATAAAAACTACAGATAAGAATGAATTATCTAATAAAGATAAAGATGCTTTAGTAAGTTATGAGATTGCTAATGAAATGATGGAACGTGGTTTTACATTTTCAAAAGTTGATTTAGAGAAATCGGCAAGCCATGATTATATTATTGAAGGAAATACTTTAATTCCACCATTTTCAATAGTACCTGGACTTGGAGATAATGTAGCGAATAAAATTAGTTCAAGCGAGAGAAGAAAAAGCCTTTTTATCAATTGAAGACTTTTCAAAACGAGGAAGTGTTTCATCTACAGTAGTAGAATATTTAAGAGAGATGGGCACATTAAAAGGATTACCTGAAAAAGCTCAATTATCTTTCTTTGATGAACTGTAATTGATAGTTTTATTTATTTGTAGTAAAAGTAAATGAAATAGTGTTATTCTACAAAAATTATATAATGTTAAAAAAAGTATTTTTTTATGAAATTATCCTTTTTGTAGAATAACTTTTTAAGAGTTGGATTTTTAAGTGATAGAAGATAATAATTATTCATTTATGTAACATAAATTAGTTTTTTTCATTGTTCGACAATAGAAACTATATTTTTTTATAAATTAAATATTAAAATAATTATTCGAACTTTATTTATTTTTTTAATTTGTGGTAGTATTATATGTGATATAAAATGTAAATATAGAGATGGAGGAAACAACTTGGAAAAAATAGTTGTTAAAGGTGGGACACCTTTAATAGGAGAAGTACAAGTTTCTGGAGCGAAAAATGCTGCTTTACCAATATTAGCAGCTGGATTATTAGCAACAGAGGGTACAAGTAAATTTTATAATGTTCCTAAGTTATCAGATATAAAAACAATAGGATTATTATTCGAAAGTCTAGGCGTAAAGATTGATTATCGACCAGATGAAAATACATTGGAAATGGATGCGAGAAATCCATTATTAACAGAGGCTTCTTTTGAATTTGTTAGTAAGATGCGTGCATCATTTTTAGTTTTAGGTCCAATGTTAGCACGTGAAGGAAGTGCTAAAGTAGCGATGCCAGGGGGATGTTCAATTGGAAGTAGACCGATTGATCAACATTTAAAAGGCTTTGAAGCATTAGGTGCAACAATTATTCAAGATGCAGGGTTTGTAGAAGCTCGTGCAGAAAAAGAATTAGAAGGAACAACTATCTTCTTTGATTTCCCAAGTGTAGGAGGAACTCAAAATGTAATTATGGCTAGTTGTTTAGCAAAAGGTAAAACTACAATCGTAAATGCAGCACAAGAGCCTGAGATTGAAGATATGATTAACTTCTTGATAAAAATGGGGGCTAAGATTGAAGGAAAAGGAACTTCTGTTTTAGTTATAGAAGGTGTTGAGAAGCTAGTAGGTACAGAATATACTGTAATGCCTGACCGTGTAGAAGCGGCTACATACATGATTGCAGCTGCAGCAACTAAAGGAGATGTTCTTGTTAAAGGGGCTCCATACAAAGACAATGTTGCTTTAGTGAGCAAAATGAGAGAAATGGGAGTTAACATTGAAGTAGTCGATGAAAACTCTATGCGTGTAAGTAATAAATTAGATAGTTTAAAACCGGTTGATGTTAAAACTCTACCACATCCAGGTTTCTTAACTGACATGCAATCTATTATGTGTGTGCTTACACTTTTAGGTGATGGAACAAGTACAATTACAGAAACAGTTTTTGAAAATAGATTCATGCACGTAGAAGAACTACGTAGAATGAATGCTAAAATTAGAATTGAAGGTAGAAGTTCATTAATTGAAGGATTACCTCATTTAGAAGGAACTACTGTAAGAGCAACAGATTTACGTTCTGGAGCGGCATTAGTTATTGCGGGATTAATGGCAACAGGAACTACTAAAGTTATTGACATTTATCATATTGATAGAGGATATGTTGACATCGAAGAAAAAATGAGAAAATTAGGTGCAGATATTCAAAGAATTGATGAGTAGGATTTCATTATGAAACTAAAGGATAAGTTAACAAGATATTTGCGAAATATAGCCTTAATTATTATTATATTTTATATTGGATTATTACTAGGCTACACGATTCTAGGTAAGGGAAGTTTATTTGACGCTTTAAGTTTAAAGCCGATAAGACATATTAAAGATATTATATACAATTAGGAGGAAATGAAGATGGCAAATGATTTATTTGTAGAACTTCAACAAAAATTAGAAGGGAAAAAAGTACGTATCGTACTTCCAGAAGCATATGATGAGCGTGTATTAGAAGCGGCTGTTAAATTAGGCGCTACTAGTTATGTTCAACCTGTGTTAGTTGGAAAAAAAGAAAAAGTAGAAGAGATTGCTAAAGGATTATCTTTAGATGTTTCTAACTTGGAAGTTATTGATCACGAAAACTACGAAAAATTAGAAGAATTAGTTGCTAAGTTTGTAGAGCGCCGTGCAGGAAAAGTAACTGAAGAAAAAGCTCGTGAATTATTAAAAGATGTTAACTACTTCGGAACTATGTTAGTATATACAGGTGAAGTTGAAGGATTAGTATCTGGAGCAATTCACTCTACTGGAGATACTGTTCGTCCAGCGTTACAAATAATAAAAACTAAACCAGGTACAAAACGTACAAGTGGTGCATTCATTATGAGTAAAGAAGACAAACGTTATGTATTTGCTGACTGTGCGATTAACCCAACATTAGATGCAGAAGGTCTAGCTGAAATCGCAATTGAAAGTGCAAGAACAGCTAAAAGCTTTAACGTTGATCCAAAAGTAGCAATGTTAAGTTTCTCTACTTTAGGTTCAGCTGTTACTGAAGATACTACGAAAGTGGCAGAAGCTACTAAATTAGTTAAACAAAATGCACCTGAATTGGCGGTAGAAGGTGAATTACAATTCGATGCTGCAGTTGTACCTTCAGTTGCTAAATTAAAAGCTCCTAATTCAAAAGTACAAGGAGATGCTAATGTATTTGTGTTCCCAAGTTTAGAAGCTGGTAATATTGGATACAAAATTGCACAACGTCTTGGTGGATTTGAAGCTGTAGGACCAATCTTACAAGGATTAAACGCTCCTGTGAATGACCTATCTCGTGGATGTAATGCAGAAGATGTATATAAACTTTCATTAATTACAGCTGTTCAAGCTTTAGAAAAATAAGATTTTAATAAAGAGGTTGACTTTGGTTAACCTCTTTTTCTTTATAGCATAATTTGATATTGTTTTTTTTATTTGATATAATTAAGTAAAGGATATTGGCTACATTTATTGAGAAGAATACTGTTCATATTTACAAATACAAAAAGGGGAAAATTAATAAAAAAATAGGTTATTAGAATTTAAAGGAGAGATTACACTGGTAATTTATTTTTTTAATGTGTGTGAATAGTATTATGATGAAAGTAGTAAAAAAAGGAGATGTGAATTATGAATGATTTAGATTATTTTTTTATAAGGCAAATTACTAGTCCAGTTGCGGATGTTATAGGTTTTGTTGTATTTTTTTATATTTAGTATATGTTGCTTTTAGACTTTATACGAAAAGGATTAAAAAAATAGAACAGCTAATTTTAATAGATGATAAAAATAGTAAATTTCGATAAAAGATAGAGTTTTCTATTATTCAAATGGGTTTAGTTCATTTTTGAATATAAAAAAAGCTATGTGGGAGTAACTTTGTATTAGTGATTTTTATAGAATCATAAAATATAGGGTTACTTCCTTTTTAGTCTTTATAATTGCATTTATACCAACTTATATGGTATTATATAATGATGTATAAATATGGAGGTAAACATGGTTGCGATAGAATCAAAAGATGACTTATACGTTATAGATTTGTTAGAAGACTTTGATGAATTTTTACTTAGAATTAGAAAAATTTGCTGAAGAAAATAGAGTTCCAATAATTGATAAAATAGGAATAAGATTTTTAATTCAAATGTTAAAAATAAAAAAGGCAAAGAATCTATTGGAAATTGGTACAGCAATTGGATATACATCTATTAAACTTGCTGAAACAATAGGATGTAATGTTACTACTATTGAACGTGATGATAAGATGTATAATATTGCTAAAAGTAATGTAGAAAAACGAAATCTTACTGATAAAATAACACTTCTTCATGCGGATGCCTTAGAACTACAAGATGAAGTAGTAAAAAATGCACCGTATGACATTGTTTTTATTGATGGTGCTAAAAGTCAAAGTAGAAAGTTTTTTGAACTGTATGAACCATATTTTGCTGAAGATGTTGTAGTCTTAACTGATAATGTTCTATTTAAAGGAATGGTAGCAGATCCTAGTATTATTAGACATAGTAGAGATTTAAAACAACTTTCAAGAAAGATAAATAACTATAATGAGTGGTTGTTAAACCATGAAAACTATGAGAGTGTAATATTGCCGTTTGGAGATGGAATAACTATAACAACGAGGAAAATAAAAATTATAGAACTGTGAAGTTAGTAAATTTTATTAAGAGAGGATAAAAAAATGACAGTAGAGTTAGTTGTAACACCGAAAAGTATAGATCATATTTATGAACTAATAAATGTAGGAGCTGATAGCTTCGTTATTGGTGAAGAAAAATATGGATTACGTCTTGCTGGTGAATTTAAAAGAGACGAATTAAAAAGAGCTATTGAGATTATTCACCAAGCTGGGAAAAAAGCATATGTTAGCGTAAATGCAATATTCCATAATGAGCATATAGATGACCTAGTTGATTATTTACATTATCTATCAACATTAAATGTAGATGCTTTAATATATGGAGAACCAACAATAATTACAATTTTAAGAGAAGAGAATTTAGGTTTCAAACTTCAATGGGATCCACATACATTAGCTACGAACTCTTTCTCTTGTAATTACTGGGGGAAACGTGGAGCGTATAGAACTTGTCTATCAAAAGAATTAACTATTGATGAAATTCTTGAAATTACAGGAAAAAGTGAATATGAGATTGAAGTACAAGTTCAGGGGATGCTTTGTATGTTCCAATCTGTAAGAAAATTGGTGGATAACTATTTTATGTATAGTGGTAAAGAGAAGTATATTGAAGAATATAGTAATTCTAAGAAACTATTCCTATACAGTCAAGATAGAAATGAACGCTATCCAATTTTTGAGGATTCGAATGGGACGCACATCATGAGTGCAAATGATATCTGTGCGATAGAAGAATTAGATCGTCTAATCGAAGCGGGAGTATCTGCATTCAAAATTGAGGGTGTTTTAAAAGATGAAGATTACATTACAGAAGTAGTAACGATTTATCGTGATGCTATCGATCTTTATTATGAAGATAAAGAAGCATATGAAGATGAAAAGCAAGATTTCTATAATGATATAGAGAGAATTAAACCGAAATATAGAGAAGTTGACTTAGGATTCTTCTATAAGAAAACTATGTACTAATCATATTTTAAATGTTGAAAAAAGGATAAGGTTTCCTATATAAAACCTAATAAAAAAGATAAGGAGGATGGGTCATACTTGAATGTGACCTAAACTTATGGCAATACCAAATATTTCAGAAATTAGAGACGGTAAGAGAGTAATAACAAAGAAACCAGAACTACTGCTTCCAGCAGGAAACTTAGAAAAATTAAAAATAGCTATTCACTATGGAGCAGATGCTGTGTTCTTAGGTGGACAGGAGTTTGGACTTCGTAGTAACGCAGACAACTTCACAATTGAAGAGATTAAAGAAGGTTGTGAATTTGCAGCAAAATATGGAGCTGATATTTATGTTACAGCGAACATTATTGCACACGATGAGAACTTTGAAGGATTAGATGAATTCTTAATGGGACTTCAAGATGCAGGAGTAAGAGGAATTATCGTAGCGGATCCATATATCATAGAAAGATGTAAAGCTGTTGCTCCAAAAGTAGAGGTACATATTAGTACACAACAATCTATCTCAAACTATAAAGAAGTTAGATATTGGGAAAGTGAAGGAGTACACCGTGTTGTATTAGCACGTGAAACAGGATATGAGGAAATAAAAGAAATTCGTGAAAAAACAGATGTTGAGATTGAAATGTTTGTGCACGGAGCAATGTGTATAGCATATTCAGGACGTTGTACTTTAAGTAACTACATGACAGCCCGTGATAGTAACCGTGGAGGTTGTTGTCAATCATGTCGTTGGAATTATGATCTTTATGAAGAAGGAACTGATGAAGATACTAAGTTATTTGATGAAGGTGCAAATCCATATGCGATGAGTCCTAAAGATTTAACTTTAATTGAAGCAGTACCAGAAATTATCGAGTTGGGTATAGATTCATTGAAAGTTGAAGGGCGAATGAAATCTATTCACTATGTTGCGACAGTTGCAAGTGTGTATAGAAAACTAATTGATGATTATTGTGCTGATCCAGATAACTTTGAGATGACGCCAGAATATAAATTAGAACTATATAAATGTGCTAACCGTGATACAGCAATGTCATTCTTCTATGAAATACCTAAGTATTCTGAACAGATGTTTGGAAATGAGGGTGGTAAGAAAACAAATTATGATTTCGTTGGACAAGTTCTTCACTATGATGAAGAAACTCAAATCGCAACAATTCAACAACGTAACTTCTTTAAAACAGGTCAAGAAGTCGAATTCTTTGGACCTGAGATTGACACTTTTAGACAAGTTATCGGGGAAATTTATGATGAAGATGGTGAATTGTTAGATGCAGCAAGACATCCACTTCAAATTATTAGAACAAAATTAGACTCTAGAGTATTTAAAAGCAATATGATGCGAAAGGAAATGGGACGATAATGACTACAAAACGACCAAAAATTATCGGTATTGTTGGGGGAAGCGGTAGTGGTAAAACAACCGTTACTAAAAGAATTATAGACGAGCTAACTCAAGATAAAGTTGCTTTAATTGAGCAAGATTATTATTATAAAGACCAAGCCATATGACTATGGATGAAAGAGTTAAAACAAATTATGATCACCCGAGTGCATTTGATAATGAGTTACTTTATAATCACTTATTAGAATTAATTGAGGGGAAAGCTGTCGAGCTTCCGGTTTATGATTATGTAAATCACACTCGTAGTAAAGAACAAAAACACCAAGAACCTAAAGATGTAATTATCATCGAAGGTATGTTTGGTTTATATTCAGAAAAACTACGTGAATTAATGGATATTAAAATTTTCGTTGATACACCTAGTGATTTGCGTATTTTAAGACGACTATTACGTGATATTAATGAACGTGGAAGAACTGTAGAATCAGTAATTAATCAATATTTAGTGTCTGTTAGACCAATGCATGAGAAATATATTAAACCTACAAAACAATATGCAGATATTATCGTTCCAGATGGTGGATATAACGATATAGCTATCGACATTTTAATAACAAAAATTAAATCGCTACTAGCAAAAATAATTAAAAAGATATAATATAGAGTAGACTAAAAAAAGGAGTACCACTATGGCTTTAGAAGAAAAAAATTAGAATATCAAATGACCCAAGAAGGTTATGACAAACTTGTTGAAGAATTAGAACATTATAAAAAAAGTAAAAACGTCCAGAAGTAATTGAAAAATTAAAATCGCACGTAGTTTTCGGGGACTTATCTGAGAACTCTGAGTATGATGCAGCAAAAAGATGAACAAGGATTTATCGAACAAAGAATTTCTAGAAATGGAACAAATGATTCGTTATGCTGTTATTATCGAATTAGATGAAAAAAATCAAGTGCAATTCGTCTTGGTAACACAGTAACTTATCAAGAATTACCTGATGGTTTTAACTGAAACTTATAAAAATCGTAGGTAGTGCGGAAGCTAACCCATTTGAATACAAAAATTTCAAATGAATCTCCAGTAGCACAAGCTTTTATTAGGAAAAAGAAGTAGGGGATGTTGCGAAAGTATCATTACCAACTGGACCTGAAGATTCAATGGATATCAAAAATTCTAGCGGTAGAATAGTATTATGATAGCATTAGTCGGTGCAATGCCAGAAGAAGTGGCTATAATAAAAAGAAAAAAATAGAAAAATTTACAAGAGAAAAAAATAGCACATGTAACATTTTATGAAGGTAAATATGAAGGACGAGATATTGTTCTTATGTTAAGTTTACCAGGAAAAGTGAACGCTGCTATTGCTACAACTCTATTATTAGATCACTATAAACCAGAGTATGTGATTAATATAGGTACATGTGGCGCACTGCAAGGTGATATGGAGATTGGTGATATGATTGTTGCCACAGAGGTGAGACATTTTGATGTTGATGCAACAGAGTTTGGCTATGAAATAGGTCAAGTTCCACAAATGCCAGCAGCATATAAGAGTGATGAAAAATTACAAAAATTAGCTTCTGAAATCAACTTACCAAATCATAATATTCATTTTGGTTTAGTGGGTACATCGGATTCATTTATTTCTAATAAAGAGTTGAAAAAAGGAATATTGAAAAACTTTCCTAATATGCAAGTAGTTGAGATGGAAGCAGCAGCAATTGCTCAAACTTGTTACCAATTTGGAACAAAATTTGTAGTTTGCCGTAGTGTAAGTGATAAAGCAGAAGAAGGAACAAGAGTTACTTTTTGATGAATTTTTACAAATAGCTGCAGTAAACTCGTCAATTTTAACTACAGAACTAATTAAAAAAACTTTAAAAATTAATTATAGATCAGCAAAGGAGAGCAAAAGCTTTTCTTTGCTGTAATATTTATGTGAAGTAGGAGAGAAAGTATGATAACTATATTATCGAAATTATTTTTAGTACTTACATCTAAAAAACTTCCGATGCTATACTTTGAAATTAATTTAAAAGTGGAGGCTATACAAAAGAATAGTTAGATATAATCTGTAAAATTGTGAAAGATGATTATACAAGATATAAAAAGGTTTTAAAAGCTTCAGTAGTAATGTTGTTTTTTTATAGTTTTACTTATGTTAGTACTCGAATTCTATCAAGGAATCCTGTAGCGTTTTTTTAATTGATATGTTAATTTTGTTTACAGTAATATTTACATTGATATTTATTTTAATTTATGTACAAAAAGTCAATAAAAATTTGAAAAAAACATTTTTAAAAAGTGGTGAAAAAGGTTATCCAGAATTATACAATGAATATGAAGATAAGTTACATGAATATATAGATTAAAAAAATATTATAGTCATAATTTTTATGTAATTAATTGTATTGAAAAAGTTATAAAATGTTAATATAAAAGTAGATAAATATTATTTAAGGAAAAGAAAAAAATGAAAAAATATTACGGAAAAAGATCTTTTACTTATTTGAAGAATTTAGTTCAAATAAGTTTGGGATTATTGATATTTTATTTAATTTTTTTCCTATTTTTAAAAAAAGAGATAGTTAGTTTAGATTTTAAAAAAATACATCATCTTACCTTAACTATAGGAGAGGTGAAATTTTTTTAGTAGTTTTATTATTCGGTTTATTCGGTATAAGTATTTTTGTGTCTTTACGATTATTTTGTCCTTAAAAGCCATCAATTTAACGAAAAAAATATGTCTTCATTCCGTATTTTTTTAAAAATCAGCTTTATGACTAACACACTGAATATGGTTTTTAGGTTTTTGGTGGCTTTATTGGTGCTGGACTTAGATATTATATGTATAAACCTTATACAAAAGAGTGGGAAAAACATTAGTTACTGCAATAGGAATGATATTAATTTCTATGCTATCAGGTATTAGCTTGTTATCAATTTTTGTGGTTCTTAATGTATTTCCAGGTCAGGCGTTATATGCTGATAATAAAATTTTTTTATTATTCTTTAATTCTGATGTCGTTATTTTTACCATTATATCTATTTTTTTAATTTGAGAAAACCAAGAATTAGAACGGATAGATACTTGAGTGTTAAATTAACAGTGATTTCTTTTTTAGAATGGGTGTTTGCGGCTCTTATCATACTAGTGATTTTATATTTTTATACGGGTGATTTAGTTGCTGATAAGGAATTGCAAATAATGGGAGTTATAATAGTAGCTTCAATAGTGGGGTTATTAACTATGATCCCTGGAGGATTAGGTACTTTTGACACATTAGTTCTAATTGGTCTTAAAAACTTAGGGATTAATCCAGAAATAATAGGAGCAACTATTGTAATATACAGATTAGCATATTATGTTGTTCCATTTTCTATAGGATGTCTAATGTTTTTTTAAGTGAAGGAATAAGAATTATAAAAAAATAAATTTAAGAGAGGAGAAAAGTTATGATTTCAATGGTAATTTACGCGATTTTAGCCTACCTTATTGGGAATATAATGGGTGGAAAATTATTAGAAAAAATATATAAAGAAGAATTTACTAATAAAGGATCAGGTAATGTTGGTGCTAGAAATGCAGGACGAATTTTAGGTCCTAGATCGTTTTTTTATTTGTATTAGCGGTAGATTTTTCAAAGGATTTTTCGTAGTTATACTTTTTAAAAAAATTTTAGCTGTTGATTCTAAAATAATATATATATGCATACTTTTAGTATTACTAGGGCATATAAAACCTGTTATCTTTAAGTTTAAAGGTGGGAAAGGAGTTGCTACGTTTTTTGGTTGCCTAGCAGCTCTGTCGATTAATTTATTCTTAATTATGATACTTTGCACATTAGTTATTGCAATTATCATAAAAAGTTTAACGATTGGATTCTATTCAAGTCTTCCATTCGTAACGTATATCAACTATATTGAGAACCCATCATTCTTAATTTTAGGAATATTTATTTTTAACTGTTGTATTATTAGGTGTGATAGCGGTTGGAGACATAGAAAAATTCATTTGATAAATATTTTAGTGTAAGAAAAAAATTAAGAAATCAGTTCGATAGTGAGCTGATTTCTTTTTTTGTTATTTAGAATTATTTTTTTCGTAGTTCTTGTCTTATAAGCAGAGTACGTTTGATATGAAGAATTGCAGATATTAGGAGTAAAAATTCCAGAAATTATAGTCGTAATAAAAAGATATAATTCAGTTGAAAAAGATTCTAGTATTGGTAAAAAAATGAATGTAAATACATTGTTAGAAAAGCTATGGTGAATGTTATAATCTCATACTTTAAAAAAATAAGAATCTTTAGTTGTTTTTTTATTATTAATTTTTTTCTTTTTCTCTATTATATCTCATAAAATTAGCATAAATAAGTATTGGTATAGTTAAATAATAATAAATGTTGTTTTTGTGACGAAAAAACTATTGAAAGTACGACAAACAACATAAGACTGATAATTAAATAATTTCTACTTTTCATCTATTTTTTTCCCCTTTAAGATTTAATCTAGAATAAGTATATTTTTTTATTGATGTTATTAAATTTCTAAAAGTTCAATTTTATTTTAACATATGGAATAAATAATAGGCAAAAGAATAGTAACTAAATTAGTGATTTTAACTAATTTATTTTGAGAAAATAAAATCGTCTTCATTACGATTTATAGGTTTGTAAATCGTAATAGTTACTTAAGACGAGAATCTATTGACTTGTTATATAAAACATAATAAAATTTAAGTATAGAATAAAAATATACGGAGGCGGTAAAGATGACTAAATGTGAATGCGAACACCACTGTCACTGTCATGATGCAGTAGAAGATTGCAAATGTGGAAATTGTGTTGAAGGAACTTGTGACTGTAAAGAAGGTTGTGCTTTGCGGATGCCACAATGCAAAAGAAGATTGTGAATGTGGAAATTGCAAAACTGGTGATTGTCACTGCGATAAACACGCTGCATAGTTAAAGATGAGATCTGAGAAAGTGTCAGATCTCTCTTTTTTCAGGGCTGGTATAAGTATATATACTATTATGAAGTGGGAATAATTATAATAAATGATATTTTTTTATATGATGAGTAGCTTAATCACAATCAAAAATCTTAATAATTAATACACATTAGTGTATTTAATAGGGTCCTTCATATAAATTTAAAGTTTACATAATTGCTGAAGAATAATTAATTAACTTCAATTTTTCAAGTGTTTAAAAAGTATATAAATCTAAAAGAAAACGCTTTACATCAGACTTGTTATTCACAATTAGTTTCTTAATAAACGACATAATTTTTTTAAAAAATTATTTTTATTATCTTTAATTAATTTATTTTAATTCTGTATCTATAAAAAAATTTAGAGAGAGTTTATATAAAGTGTAGAATAAGAAAAAAATGATAGTGTATGCAAATGGAAGAAATCTGTTTTTATTCTGTTTGTTGAAAAATTTTAGGTTGTAGTACTACAGGGTAAGAAAAATATTACTGAGATAAATATTGTTATTTTATTGAGTTCATTGATTTGACTTTTTTTCGAAAAACGTTGTATATTATAATAGTAATATATGATTAAAACATAATTTATACACATTTAATAAATATATATACAAACTTTGGAGGTTATTATGGTAAAAACATCAAAAGATTTAACTAAACAAGAGCATTTAGAAATGTATGAACTAATGCACCTTATTAGAGATTTTGATATGGAGTTAAGTAAACTATACTCTCGTGGTCTAGTTCACGGTATGACTCACTATTCAGTAGGAGAGGAAGCTGCTAACGTTGGAGCTATTTATCCGTTAAGAAAAGAAGACTTAATGTTTTCTAATCACCGTGGTCACGGTCAAACAATTGCAAAAGGTATTGAAATTGACCGTATGATGGCTGAAATCCTTGGTAAAGAGACAGGTCAATGTAAAGGGCGTGGAGGAAGTATGCACGTTTACGACCTTGAACAAGGAAACATGGGATGTAATGGTATCGTTGGTGGAGGACACGGTCTAAGTACAGGTGCCGCTCTAGCACAAAAAATGAAAAAAACTGGTAATATTGTAATTTGCTGTATGGGTGATGGAGCTACTAACGAAGGAAGCTTCCACGAATGTTTAAATATGGCATCTAACTGGGATTTACCACTTATTTTCTACGTAATTAACAATAAATATGGTATCTCAATGGCTCAAGAAAGATGTATGCGTGTTGAAAAAATTACTGAACGTGCTGCTTCATACAGAATCAAAGGAATCCATGTTGAAGATGGAAACGATGTGTTAGCTGTATATGATGCAATGCAAGAAGCTATCGAGCACACTAGAAGTGGAAAAGGTCCTGTTTTAGTTGAAGCAGTATCTTATAGATGGTTTGGACACTCAGCTTCAGATGCTGGTAAATACCGTAGTCGTGAAGAAGTAGCAGAATGGAAACTTAAAGATCCTAACGTAAAATATAAAAATTACTTATTAGAAAATGGAATTGCTACAGAAGAAGAATTAAAAGAAATCGAAGATAGATCAAAAGCAACTATCGATGACGCTGTAGAATTTGCTAAAGAATCACCATTTGCTGATGGTTCAATTGCATTCCAAGATAACTACGCTGACTAATATTTTAGGTTAAAATAATTTAAATAATATTTTATATAATAGGAGATTAATAGTTATGACTAAAGAAACAAAAATTATGACAGTTCGTGAAGCCATAAAAGAAGCTATGACTCACGAAATGCGTGAAGATGAAAATGTATTTTTAATGGGTGAAGATGTTGGTATCTTCGGTGGTGACTTCGGTACTACAGTAGGAATGTTAGAAGAGTTCGGTTCTGAACGTGTTATCGACACACCAATCAGTGAAGCTGCTATCTGTGGAGCTGCTGCAGGTGCTGCTCAGTTGGTATGCGTCCAATCGTAGACGTAACATTTATGGATTTCGTAACAATTGGTATGGATGCTATTGTTAACCAAGCAGCGCCAATGCGTTATATGCTAGGAGGAGAAGTACAAGTACCAGTTACTTATCGTTGTGCATCTGGTGCAGGAACAGGAGCTGCGGCTCAACACTGTAAAGCTCTAGAAGCATGGTTCTGTCACATTCCTGGTCTTAAAGTAGTAGCACCAGGTACAGCAGGAGATGTTTACTCAATTTTAAGAGCTGCAATCAGAGATAACAACCCTGTTATCTACATCGAACCAAAAGCGTTATTCGGACGTAAAGGTGAAGTAGAAGTAGGTAAAATTGGTGTAATCGGAAAAGGTGACATCAAAGCAGAAGGTACTGATGTAACATTAGTATCATGGGGAAGAATGTTAGAGCGTAGCTTAAAAGCTGCTGAAGAGTTAAAAGAAGAAGGAATTTCAGTAGAAGTAGTTGACCCAATTACATTAGTACCATTAGATACAGACTTAATCGTTAAATCAGTACAAAAAACAGGAAAATTAGTTGTATGTCACGACTCATTCAAAACTGGTGGATTCGGTGGAGAAATCGTTGCTCGTATCGCAGAAAGTGATGCTTTTGATTTCTTAGACAGCCCAATTTACCGTGTAGCTGGGGCTGACACACACATTCCATCAGCTAAAAACTTAGAAAAATTAGTTGTACCTGATGTAGAAGACATCAAAGAAACAATTAAAAAAGCTGTAAATAAAAAATAAAAATTTAGTTAGCGAAGGATGTGAATAAAACATGGCAGTAGAGGTTATTATGCCAAAAGCCGGTAGTGAAATGGAAGAGGGCGAAATCGTACAATGGTTCAAAAATGAAGGTGACCATGTCGAAGCAGGTGAAGTCCTATTAGAAATCGTAACAGATAAAGTAAATATGGAAGTTGAAGCTGATGCAAGCGGAACACTATTAAAAATATTAGCACAAGCAGGAGATGTTGTACCAGTAGTTCAAACAATCGCATGGATTGGTGAACCAGGTGAAGCAATTCCTGGGGCAACTTCAGCAGGAGAAGTAGCTCCAGCAGAAACTGTTGTTGAGAAAAAAGTTGATCATACACCAGTTAAAGAAGTGGAAGTAATTGATTATTCAGGCCTTCGTGCTACACCAGCAGCTAGAGCATATGCTCGTGAAAAAGGAATTGACCTATCTAAAGTTAAAGGTACAGGTGCAAAAGGTCGTATCCACAAAGATGATGTTTTAGATTACAAACTAAACTCTAAAGTTAAAATTTCTCCACTTGCTGCACGTATTGCGCAAATTGAAGGAATTAACACTGAAAGTATCGCTGGAACAGGACCAAATGGTAAAATTATGAAAGCTGATGTTCTTGCAGTACTTAATGGTACACCTAAAGCAGAACCAGCTAAAAAAGAAGAAATTGCTCAACCAGGTAAAAAATCTGTTAAAGCACCAAATGAAAATCAATGGGGAATTGTTGAAACTGTACCAATGTCACCAATGCGTAAAGTTATTTCTAAACGTATGAGTGAATCTTACTTCAGTGCACCAACATTTGTAGTTAATGTTGAAGTTGATATGACTGAATTATTAGCATTACGTAAAAAAGTTGTTGATGCAATTATAGAAGAAACTGGTAAAAAAGCAACAGTTACAGACTTTATTTCGTTAGCGGTAATTAAATCATTAATGAAACACCCATATGTAAATGCTTCATTATCAAGTGATGAAAAAGAAATGTATTTACACCACTATGTAAACTTATCAATCGCTGTTGGTATGGATAGCGGATTAGTAGTACCAGTAATTAAAGGTGCAGATAAGATGAGTCTTAAAGAGCTTGTAGTAGCTTCTAAAGAAATTACAACTAAAGCTCTTGCTGGTAAATTAAAACCAGATGAAATGGCAGATTCAACATTTACAATCAGTAACTTAGGTATGTATGGAGTTAAAAGCTTCGTGCCAATCATTAACCAACCAAATACAGCTATTTTAGGTGTAAGTGCTACAGTTCAAAAACCTGTAGTATTAAACGGTGAAGTTACTGTAAGACCAATTATGACATTAACATTAACAGCGGATCACCGTGTTGTTGACGGATTAGAAGGAGCTAAATTCATGAAGACTCTGAAAGAAGCTATCGAAAATCCACTATCATTACTAATCTAATAATGATATAATATATAGAAGAAAATAAGAGAAAAGTGTATTAAGGAGTGATTATAACATGGCAGTAGAAGTTATTATGCCAAAAGCCGGAAGTGAAATGGAAGAAGGCGAAATCGTACAATGGTTTAAGCAAGAAGGTGACGAAGTAAAAGAAGGTGAAGTCCTACTTGAAATCGTAACTGATAAAGTTAATATGGAAGTTGAAGCTGAAGCAAGTGGAACATTATTAAAAATTCTTCACCCAGCTGGATCAACTGTACCAGTAGTTCAAACAATCGCTTGGATTGGACAACCTGGTGAAGCAGTACCAGGAGCTGATGGATCAACTGCAGTAGCTCAAGAAGTTGTTAAAGAAGTTGCAGCTGATGTTAAAGTACCTGAAACTAAAGCAGAAGAAGTATTACCAAAACGTGAACGTCGTGGAGAATATGATGTAGCAGTTATCGGTGGAGGTCCTGCTGGATACGTAGCAGCTATTAAAGCGGCTCAATTAGGAGGAAAAGTAGCATTAGTAGAAAACCGTGAACTTGGTGGAACATGTCTAAACCGTGGATGTATTCCAACAAAAACATTCTTACACAATGCTGAAATCATTAACTACATCCGTTCTGCAAAAGATCGTGGTATTAAACTTGTAAATGATGCATTTTACAGTTGATATGGAACAAACTGTAGCAGTTAAAAATAAAGTATCTAAAACTCTATCTGGTGGAGTAGCTGGATTACTTAAATCTTACGGTGTTAAAGTATTTAACGGAGTAGGAAGTCTAACAGCTGATAAGAAAATAGTTGTTGACGAAAAAGAAACTATCGATGCTGATAATGTAATTTTAGCTGGTGGTTCTAAAGTAAGTAGAATTAATATTCCAGGAATGGACAGTGATAAAGTTCTTACAAGTGATGAGTTCTTAGATATCACTGAAGTACCATCTCGTTTAGCAGTAATCGGAGGAGGAGTAATTGGTTCTGAATTAGGACAAGCATTCTCTACATTCGGTTCTAAAGTAACTATCGTTGAGATGGCTGATCGTCTAATTGCTAACATGGATAAAGATGCATCTGTAGCTTTAGAAAAACAATTTAGAAAACAAGGTATTGAGGTTCTTACATCTACTAAACTATTAGAAATCGTTGACAAAGGTCACGAAGTAGTAGTTAAAGTTGAAGGAAAAGAAGATATCGTAGTTGATAAAGTATTACTATCTATCGGACGTGTTCCAGATAACACATGTCTTGGAGAATTAGCTGATAAATTCGAAATGGAACGTGGACGTGTTAAAGTTGACGAATACATGGAAACTTCTATTAAAGGAATTTACGCTCCTGGAGATATTAACGGAGTTAAAATGTTAGCTCACGCAGCATTCAAGATGGGAGAAATCGCAGCTGAAAATTCAATGGGTCACCACAAAAAAGTTGATCTTAAAGCTACTCCAGCAGCAATCTACACTCACCCTGAAATCGCAATGGTTGGTTTAACTGAAGACCAAGCTCGTGAAAAATATGATGTTAAAGTTGGTAGATTCAACTTTGGAGCTAACGGACGCTCATTAGCATCTAACCACGGAGAAGGATTCGTTAAAGTAATTATGGATACTAAATATAGAGAAATCTTAGGTATCCACATTGTAGGACCAGTTGCAGCAGAAATTATCAACGAAGGTTCAACACTAATCCAAACAGAAATGACAATTGATGATGTTATGGATATTATCCATGGTCACCCAACATACTCAGAAGCTTTATATGAAGCAATGGCTGACTGTATTGATATGTGTATCCATGCACCTAAGAAAAAAACTAAATAAGTTTAATGAAGAAAGCAACTAGATTTCTAGTTGCTTTTTGTAATGTTCAACTATAAAAATTTCCCCAAGCGAAACTTGCTTGGGGATGAGTTTTAACGAGAACTTTCAGCTTCGTGAACTTCTTTATGTAATGTTTTTAAATTAATATTCACACTTTTATATTCTTCACTTTGAGGTAATTCAAGTGTGAAATTAAGAGGTTTAGATACTTCAACTGTAGCATCTTTAATATCAAAGTTAAAAATATGTCCACCTTGAGTACGATCATCACTAATATAGTGAAGATGGAATCCGCCCACACCAATTCCTTGAGTATATTCTGGAGAAAAGAAGCCAACTATTGTACCTTTACTATCTTCGTAGCTAAATATACTTTGTGTTTCTAATATTTCTAGAAGAGTAGGATAAGGTTTTTTTCGTGTTTTTTTGGTGAACGAGTATTTATTTTATCGAATACTCCAGTTATTTTTTTATAGCATAAAAAAATAATTTGGATTTAGATATTCACTAATATCATTGTTTAAATTTTCAAAACTTGTTGTAGTTACTTTTTTAAAGTTTGTAGAAAACTTAGTAATGTTTGAAAAAGGTGAGGTTGCTTCTTTAGGCTGTAAAGTAGACAATCCATTACTATCAGTTTTATAAACTTCTCCATTTAGTATAATCATTTCTCCATCGACACCTTCGAAAGTACCAATACCAAAATCACCGTGTTCTAGTAATTTTTCTACAGTTGTAGTTCCACTAAATGCTCCACCCATTAGTGCAGCCATAGTACTATATTGATATAACATAATAATTCTCCTTTTATGTCTTATATTTTTGAAACAAGAAAAACTTGAATCATGTTTAATAGAAATTAGTAGTTCTTTAAAATTAGTTTAAGTAACTATCTTGAAGAGTTTCACCAAGTTTGATGTTATCGCTGTAGTCAACAGGAACATCAATTACGACTGGACCTTCGATTTTGAATGCTTCTTCTAAGCATTTCGCAAATTCTTCTTTTGTAGTTGCACGCATACCAACAGCTCCATAAGATTCTGCATGTTTTTTAATATCAACTTGACCAAGATGTACTGCTGAATCACGACCGTATTTCATCTCTTGTTGGAAGGCAACCATATTATAAGATGAATCATTCCAAACAACATGAACTATAGGTGATTTTAATCTAACGGCAGTTTCAAGTTCCATTGCTGAGAATAAGAACCCTCCATCACCAGAAATTGATAAAGTTTTCTTGTTAGGATAAAGTAATCCAGAAGCGATTGCCCATGGTAGAGCTACTCCTAAAGTTTGCATACCGTTAGAGAAAAGTAGGTGACGAGGTTCATAAGAGCGGAAGTGTCTAGCTAACCAAATTCCATGAGATCCAATGTCACAAGTTACTATAGTATCATCTGATACAGCATTTTGAGTTTGTTGAATAATTTCTAGTGGGTGAAGACGTCCTTCGATTTTTGATTTAGGTGGTTCATCTCGTTTTACTATTTCTTCTTGAAGTTCTTTTAAGTAAGCTAGATTTTCTTCAGAAATTCTTACTTTAGGATTTCCGTTATAAATACATTTTAATGTTTCAGAAATATCGCCGATAAGTTCAATATCAGGTTGGTAATCACGGTCAATAACAGCAATAGTATCATCGATGTGAACTAGAGTAGCATTTTTATTTGTATTCCAATATACCGGATCATATTCAATAGGATCATATCCGATAGAGATTATTAAATCTGCTTTATGTAATAATCTATCTCCTGGTTGATTTCTAAATAATCCAACACGGCCATAGAAATGTTGAACTAAACCGCGAGAAATTACTCCAGCAGCTTGGAACATTTCGACTACAGGTATACCAGTTTTAGCGACTAATAACCGAATAGCTTCTGTTGCTTCTTTAGTTGATGCATTCATTCCTAGTAAAAGAACTGGAAGCTCAGCATTTTCTATTTTTTCAACTAAATCACTAACGTGTTTTGGATCGGCTATCCCTAAAATAGGTTCTCTAAGTCGTTTGATAGCTTTCACAGAAGTTTTTTCACTTATAACATCTGCAGGTAGTGATACGAATGTAGCTCCTTTTTTAGGTTCTTTAGCTTTTCTAAATGCATTGGTAATGGCTTCAGAGATGCTATCTTGATGACCAACTTCAACAGCTGATTTAGTTACTGGACGAAGCAGACTAACATTATCCATACTTTGGTGTGTTTGTTTTAATAAGTCAGAACGCTTAACTTGACCTCCGATTGCGACAACAGGGTCACCTTCAGAGTTTGCAGTAATAAGTCCAGTAGCAAGGTTACTGACACCAGGTCCTGAAGTAACTAAAGCAACTCCAGGTTTTCCAGTTAGACGCCCAACAGCTTGAGCCATAAAAGCAGCATTTTGTTCATGACGTACAACTACAAGCTCAGGTCCACGATCGACAAGAGCATCGAATACAGCATCTATTTTCGCACCAGGTATAGCAAAAACATGTTTAACTCCTTCGTTTATTAATGTATCTACAACTAATTCTGCTCCACGGCGAGATTGTTGTTCTAAATGTTCACTCATTATTACTCCTCCTAAATCATGAGACTAAAAAATATATAATAATATTCTAACTCTATATTTTATATTTTTTTCAAGAATAGAATATTAATATGTTTGTTACTAATATTTTATATTGTATAAATTATTTAAAAATTCTTGCAAAAAAACTCTTCTCTTAATATTCCATATTTAATAGAATCATAGTAAACTCCGTTAAAGTATCTAACCTTTCTAATTCTCGCTTCACATACGAGTCCAAGTTTTTCAGCTAGTCTTATCATTCCTGGATTTCCACCCATGTAGTAAGACCAATGTGTTGAATGTCAGGGAATTTTTCGAAATGAAAATGATAAAAATAAGAATGTACAGTTTTGACAAAAATAAAAAAATGTACAAATAGGTTATAATAGTGCATATAAAAAAAGAAAGAGAGAAATATATGTACGTAAACCTAAAAATAAACAAAAAATATAAAAAAATAACTCAACTATCAGATTTAGAAAATCTACGAGAACAAATGGAGGTGTTTAATTTGAAACCTAACTTTAGTGAATTAGCTAGAGTTTTAAAGAAAGATAGACGTACAATAAAAAGACATTATTACCAAGGAAAAAAACAAAAACAAACAAGAAATAAGCCATCAAAAAAATCGATGAATACACTGATCTATTAGATAAATTATTAGGAGGAGAATCTATACAAATATTCAAATCAAAAAGAATACTTTGGCAATATTTGGTAGACCAAACAGAATTGAATATCAGCTATTCTGCATTTAGTTCTATTTATTAAAGAATTCAAAATACAATGATTATTTTAAAAACAAATCACATAAGAGTTCTAAAGCTATACTCAGAGTAGAAACTATTCCCGGAGAACAAGCTCAAATAGATTGGAAAGAAGATGTAAAATTCACAACTAAATATGGAGAAAAATTGTCTTTAAATGTATTTTGTATGGTTTTATCATACTCAAGGTATAAAAATATTTCATGTAACACTTTCAAGAAGTCAAGATGTCTTAATTTCATGTATAACTGAATGCTTAGAACACATTGAAGGAGTTCCAAAAAGTAATTGTATGTGATAATATGAAAACTACAATGGATAAAGCGCGAACTGTTAAGACATCTGGAGTAATTAATATAAAGTTTCAAGAATATGCAAAAGAGATGGGATTTGAATTGAAACCATGTGTAGCATACAGACCACAAACAAAAAGGTAAAGTAGAAAATATAGTAAAATTACTAGATGAAATATATGCTTATAATGGTAAATTAGATTATACAGAATTAGTAGAATTGGTGAATAAAAATAATGATGAGATGGAACCTACAAGTGCATCAAAACAACAAGAGAGATTCCAATAATCAGCTTACTAAAAAGAAAAAGATTCCTTACTACCATTACCACATGAGAAAAATAAGGAATCGCTATAAAATAACAACCCTACAAGTAAAAGTAAATAAACAAGCAATGATTTCTTACAAGTCCAATCAATATTCAGTACCAATTGAATATATAGGTAAGAAACTAAATCTACAAGTAGAAGATAATTATTTATACCTATATGATAACATGAAATTGGTAGTAAGTCATTTATTAAGTGAAAAAATTAAATTATAAAGAAGCTCATTATGAGCAATTTGTTAAACACACTTGGAATGATATAGATGAGAAAAGATTAAAAGAACAAACTAAAAAGAAATCTAGCGATAATAGGAGAACGATTCAATGATAACAAATAGATTCTAATTATACTAGATTAAAAGAGAATTTAGAATATCTTAATTTAAAGCAATTCAACCACAGACTAGATGAGATAATAGAACTAACTCAAAAATAGAACAATGTCGGTAATAGATATTCTATTGAAACTAACAGATTATGAAGTAGATGTGAAAAAGCAAAATGTAAAAGAATCTATGATTAAAGTAGCTAATTTTCCTTATAATAGATCATTAGATGATTTTGATTTTTCATTCAATTCTGATATAAATGAATTAGAAATAAGGAACTTAGCTAGTTTAAATTTTATAGAAAACAATAAAAATTTTAATATTTATAGGTAATAGTGGTGTTGGAAAGACTCATTTAGCAACAGCTATTGGAAGATTGGCGGCTAGTTCTAGATATTCAACATACTTTATAAAATGTCATGATTTAATAGCAAAATTTAAAAAGCTGCTTTTAGCTGAAAAATAGGCTAGAGCAACTGATTAAAAACACTATTCAAAGTATAGATTATTGATTATAGATGAAATTGGCTATTTACCTTTAGAAAAAGGTGATGAAAAGTTATTATTTCAATTAATAGACCGGCGTTATGAAAAAGAAGAGTATAATAGCCACATCTAATATTCCTTTTTCTGAATGGGCTACATTATTTAGCGATGACAAAGTGGCTTCGGCTATACTTGACAGACTACTTCATCATGCTTATGTAGTACCTATTATAGGTAATTCTTATCGATTAAAAAAATCATGTTAGTTTTGAATAATTGTACATTTTTATTTTGTCACTTTTGTACATTTTTATATTGACATTTACATTCGAAACATAATTTAATCCATTCTTTTAAGGCTGAATAGCCTATTCCTTTAGACCATATATTCTGCTCATATATTACTATTCCAATTTCTAGCCAGCGAGTTGAAAAACATTCCCAATAGTATGTGACAATGCCTATAGGTTTGTTGTTTAAAAAATATTCCTAATACACGGTCACTTAAATAAAATTCATGATGATTTTTTTAAGTAGGAAGGTATCTAAATCAATTAACTTAAAAATCATTAAAGTAGGGGGCGTTGTATTTACTCCATTCTGGAGTTTCTGATGAGTATATTACATTGTATAAATCAGTTAAATGTTTTCAATCTTTTTAGTGTTATCATAAAAAATCTCCTTTTTATATTATAACATAAGAAAAAAATTTTTAAAATATATAAAACAAGTTAAATTAAGTAGTCTAATTATTATATTGAAGGGATTTATGATATAATAAGTCATGAAAAATAATTAGAGAGGTGAACGATGGAAAAATTTAGTAAAAATAATTTCTGATATCTTTCTTTGGATTATGAATATCGGATTATTGATTATAGGGATACTATTATCATTTGGGTTAATAATGGAGGCTAAGGAAATATTTCACGAAGGAGCAAAAATTTCTTGCTGAACAAGGAAATTATCAGCACTTTGTAGAAGGAATATTAGTATTTTTTTCTTATATTTCGAGTTTGTAGCTTTAATAGTAAAATACTTTAAAAATAATTATCATTTTCCACTTAGGTATTTTTATTTACATTGGAATCACAGCAATTATAAGATTGATTATTGTTCAACATGATGATCCTAAAAGTGTTTTAATCTGGGCAGCTGCGATTTTACTATTAGTAATTAGTTTAGCTATTGCTGAAAAATTTATAAAAAAAGATTAAAAAAGACTTCGAGCAAATTAGTTCGAAGTCTTAGTTTTATTTACTTTACAGTGTATTTTCCTGTTTTATAGTCGATAGTTACACCTTTTTGGAAGTTTGGTAAAAATACATTATATTTTACACTCTTACCGTTATCTTCAACAGACATTGCTTCCATAATTACTCCTTGTGCAACAAGATCATCACCTTTGAAAACTGGAGTTACACGATAACGGACATGTTTTTTAGTCTTTTTAATGTAGTCAGCAACTTCATTTTCAAAAGGAATCATATTAAGATTCATAAATCTTGTACCAGTCATTAAGTTTTTATCATTATCATTTTCACCGGCAAGTTGGAAAGCAATAAGATGAGATCTATCGTAAACATGAGTTCCACGATTGCTTTGCCATCCACTAGGACGAACGTGAGCAATTTCTTCACGTTTATCAGTTGGCATTAAATCAACACCAATAATTCCGTTTGCTTGACCAACACGACCTAGTTTATCGAGTGGACTGTAATTTTCAAAAGATGTTGTAGAAAGATCTTCTTTAGCAAAATATGGGTTATTGTTGTTTAATACCTTATATTTATTATTATCTGTAGCTTCACTTTCTTTTGGTGCAGTAAGTGAATTTATCACATCATCAGGAATTTTTGATACACTTGTAAAAGTTGTAGTATTAGCATTTTTATTTGAAGATTTATTAGTATAGTATGTTATAGCAAATGCAGCTAGAACGACTATAGCTATAGAAATAATTGAAAAATAGTGATAATTGTTGTTTTTTTCTCTTCGCCATATAGTCTCCTTTATTTTAATATGTTAAATAACTAAGAGGAAGAGTATGGCTCTTCCCCTAAATATCAATTTTATTTTTTGAAATAGTTAATTCCCATTGCATCTTTTACTTCATCTAAAGTAGCAGTAGCAACTCTTTCAGCTTTTTCACTTCCAGCTTTAAGCATTCTATAAACTTCTGCTTTGTCTTTTGCAAACTCTTCACGACGTTCTCTGATAGGACGTAGGTAGTCTTGCATTACATCATTTAAACGACGTTTCAGTTTCATATCACCAAGTCCTCCACGAGAGTAGTGTTCTTTCAGCTTCGCAACTTCATCTGTACGAGAATCGAAAATATCAAGGTACGTGAATACTACATTTCCTTCTACTTGACCTGGATCTTCGATTTTAATGTGATTTGGATCAGTGTACATTTTCATGATTTTAGCTTTAATATTTTCTTCACTATCACCTAAGTAAATACCATTATTTAAACTTTTACTCATCTTACCTTGTCCATCAATACCAACAAGTCTGGCATGATTTTTTGGTGGTAGGACAATTTCTGGTAATACAAGAACTTCTTTATTATAAGTTCTATTGAAATCACGTACAATTTCACGTGTTTGCTCAAGCATAGGTTTTTGGTCCTCTCCGACAGGAACGTGAGTTGCTTTAAACGCTGTAATATCGGCAGCTTGGCTTACAGGATATGTAAAGAATCCTGCAGGAATACTTTCACCAAATTTCTTATCATTAATTTCTTGTTTAACAGTAGGGTTACGATGTAATCTAGAAACAGATACTAAATTCATGTAGTACATATATAATTCAGCAAGTTGTGGAATTTGTGATTGAATGAAAATAGTTGTTTTACTAGGATCAATTCCTACAGCAAGGTAATCAAGTGCAACTTCTGTAATATTTTCAATAACTTTTCCAGGATTATCAGCATTATCAGTAAGAGCTTGTTGATCGGCGATCATAATAAATACTTCAGTATCATTTTCATTTTGTAATGCTATACGATTTTTTAAAGAACCAACATAGTGACCTAAGTGAAGTTTACCAGTTGGTCTATCTCCAGTTAAAATAATTTTTGTCATAAAAGGGTAACTCCTTTATAATAATTTTTATAATTCCTTATAATTATACCATAATACATGAAAAAGTTTGTTTGAATTAGTATAAAAAAATATTATTTTGGATAAAAAAATTTAGTGTTTTAGTTATGAAAAAGATGTTATAATAAAAAGATAAAGAAATAGTTAATTATTAAGGAGATTAATATGATATATATAGAATCAAAAAGTAATGATCCACGCTACAATACTGCATTAGAGCTATATGCTTTTAATGAACTTGCAGAAAAAGACGATGTGTTTATGTTATGGATAAACTCACCATGTATCGTTGTTGGTAAAAATCAAAACACAACAGAAGAAGTAAACCAAAAATTCTGTGATGACAAAGATATCAAAAATCGTTCGTCGTGTAAGTGGTGGTGGTGCAGTTTACCACGATTTAAACAACTTAAACTACACAATTATCTCAAATGGTAGAAGTGGTGAAGAATTCGACTTCAAATCATTTTCACAACCAGTACTTGACGCATTAGACTCATTAGGAGTTAAAGCAGAATTTACAGGACGTAATGACCTTGAAATTGACGGGCAAAAATTCTGTGGTAATGCTCAATACGTACGTAATGGTCGTATTATGCACCATGGTTGCTTAATGTTCGATGTTGATACATCAGTTTTAGCGGATGCTTTAAAAGTATCTAAAGATAAAATTGAATCAAAAGGTATCAAATCAGTACGCTCACGTGTAACAAACATTAAAGACCACCTTCCGAATCAAGATATGACAGTTCAAGATTTCGTAGCTGCACTTAAAAAATATATGAGTGAAAAATACGAAATGACTGATTTTGTTGCAACGGAAGAAGATGAAGCTGCAATCTTAGCTATCCAAGAAGAAAAAAATAATTCATGGGATTGGGTATATGGTAAAAACCCTGACTTCAATATTAAACGTAACAGAAGACTTAAAACTGGTAAAATTGAAGCTAATATCATGGTAGAACAAGGTGTTATTACTAATATCAAATTCTACGGAGACTTCTTCGGAGTAATGGATGTAGAAGATATTGCTAAAAAATTAGTAGGTGTAAAATACCAAAAAGAAGATATTCAAAAAGTTTTAGAACAAATTGATATTAACTCTTACTTCTTAGGAGCAACATTAGAAGAAGTAGTAGATATTTTTAGTAGACTAATAAACAATTTAGGAGTGAAGTAATATGATTATTGCAACAACAAATTATGTTCCTGGAATGGAAGTAGTAGAATATAAAGGATTAGCTACAGGTGAAGTAGTAGCTGGGATTAATGTTATCAAAGATATAGGAGCAGGAATTCGAAACCTTTTCGGTGGAAGAGTTCAAGGGTATGAAGATGAAATTATTCAAGCAAGAGCTCAAGTTTTAAAAGAATTAGAAGCTCGTGCAGCTGAGATGGGTGCTAATGCCATTATCGGAGTTAGAATTGACTTTGATCCTCTAGGAGGAGATGGTAATAATATGCTTTTAGTTACAGTTACAGGAACAGCTGTAGTAGTAAGATAAACTTATATAAATTATAAAATAAAAATAATAGAAATATTTGTTGAGATATTGTATAATGATAAACAATTATTAAAATTTCAGTAGAGAGGAAAAAAATATAATGAAAAAAATATTTAATTTCAAAAAGATTTTTCTATTTTACTTTTAACAATTGCTCTATTAGCATCAGCTGTATTTGTAGCTGGATGTAGTAGTGATAAAAGTTCGAGTTCGAGTTCGAGTTCATCAGATTCAACTTATAAAGTAAGTAAAGAAGATAAAGATTATTTATCAAAACGTTTTCAGATTTAACTAAAACGAATAATGAGACTGTAGGATATGTTTATGCACCAGGTACAGATTTAGATGAACCTATAGTACAAACTAATGACAATGAAACATACTTAAATAAAACATTCGAAGGTGGAAATGTTCCTTACCTTGGTACTGTATTTATGGATATGGACAACAAAAAAGATTTCCATGATAGATTAACTTGGTTATTCGGACATGCTCGTGGAAGTAAAGTAGGAGACCACCGTATGTTTAACGATGTTAACTATTATGACAAACAAGAATATATGGATAAACACAAATATGTAGTAATTGAAACTCCAGAGAGAAAATACTACTATGAGGCAGCGTTCTTAACAATCGTACCGGAAACAACTTCGTTCTATCGTTTAGATTTTGAAAGTGATGAAGATTTCTTAAATCAATTAACTAACGTTAAAAAAGATGCAACAACTAAGAATGATAGTGTACAACTTAAAGCAACAGATAAATACTTAGTATTATCTACTTGCCGTGAGGAAGATGAAACAATCAGATCTAATCTATACTTACGTCAAATTCCAGATAATGAGATGAGTGATTTTGAAGCTAAACATAAAGATGAATTAAAATATGTAGCTAAAAGATAATAAATAATAAAAAAGCAATCTAGTGATTTTTAATCACTAGATTGCTTTTTCTATTTAGTAACATTATGTTTAGGCATCATTTTAAATTCTCTAATCAAAAAGAAAAAGTGAAACTGAAATTGCACAAAGGTCTGTTACTGGAGTGGCATAGATTATTCCATCAATTCCAAAGAAATGAGAAAGAATAAATAACATTGGTATTAGGACTATAAGTTGTTTAGTTAAGGCAATAGTAACTCCAATTTTTGGTTTTCCTATTGCAGAGAAGAATGTCGAACTTGAAATTTGTACACCATTTATAAATGTAAATAGCAAGAAGAATCTCATATATTTAACTGCAAATTCAAAGTAAAGTGCATCACCATTTCCAAATAGACTAACAATTTGTTTAGGGAAAATCTCGAAAAATTAAGAAAAATGTAATTGAAATAATCATTGCATATTTCATAGTATATCTCATAGTAATACGAACTCGTTCATATTTTTGTGCGCCGTAATTGTACCCAAAAATAGGTTGAGCCCCTTGAATTAATCCAATAATAATCGCTATAAATATTATATTAATTTTAGCTACAATACCAGCAACTGCTATAGGAATATCGTTACCGTATACAGAATTAGTACCATGAATATTTAATAGGTTGTTTGTTACGATTTGTGCAATCATATTAGATCCTTGGAAAACAAACGATGGCATACCAAATCCGGCTGCAACTTTTAATAAAGGTAGCTTAGGTATGAAATCTTGTTTATTAAATTTAACACTTTTAAATCTCGGGAAATAAAATACAAGAATCATTGCAGATAAAAATTGACTTATTACTGTAGCCCAAGCTGAACCAGAAATTCCCCAACCGAACCCAAAAATAAAAATTGGATTAAGAATAGTGTTAAGAACAGCACCAAAAATTATAGCAAACATTGAATATTTTGGACTATTATCTGAACGAACAATAGGGTTAGTACTAATAGAAATTAGTAAGAACGGAATACCTAAAGAAGTAATTCCAGCAAATGTCATCGCATATTCTAAAATTTCATCTGTAGACCCGAATGCGTACATAAGAGGTTTTAAGAATATATGTACTAAAATCGTAATAATAATCCCTATAATAAATAATGAAGATACTGCAGTACCAACTACGGATTTAGCTTTTTCAGGATTACCACGTCCTAATTCAAGATTAAAGTTAGAAGCAGCACCGATTCCTATCATTAAACCTATAGCTAAGCAAATCGTAGTAAGAGGGAAGGCAACGTTTGTTGCGGCATTACCTAAGTATCCAACACCTTGCCCTATAAAAATCTGGTCAATTACGCTATACATTGCATTAATGATATTAGCTGTAATAGCAGGCCAAGCAAATGATATAAGTAATTTTTTTATAGGTTTTGTGCCTAGTGGATTTTCTATATAATTTTGTGTTTTTCCATATTATTTCCTCCTAAGTTATTTTTATTTAATATTGTAAAGAAAAATAGAAATTTCTTCTTCAGTCAAGTTTTTAAGAACTTCTTTTTCAGCTGTGTTTAGTAGATTAGAGTAAGTTGATAAAACTTCTGTACCTATTTCAGTCAAATGTAGTGTAAAAGAACGTCTATCTTTCACTCCGCGTTTTCTAATAACAAAATTTTTCTTTTCGAGTGCATCGATGTTTCTTCCAACAATATTTCTATCTTTTCTATGGATTTCAGCAAGTTGAGCTTGGGTAACTCCTTCATTTTCTGAAATGTAGATAAGAGTAATGAAATGTCCATGTGTAATCCCAATCTCAGCCAAAGGTTGTTTAGTATAACTTCTCATATTCTCTAATAGTGTAATAAGCTTATAACCCAATGCATCTTTTAACATAAATTCACCACCTAAAATAATATAGCTAATATATTATATACTTAGTATACTATTTTGTCAATATAAAAAAAGAAAAACACTGAAAAATAATATATTTCATACTTTCTCTTCAGTGTTTTCCTATTTGTTAATGAAAAATTAAATTTAATTTGGATTAAGATAGAACTTCAATAATAATTAATGTTCTAAACCTCCTGTTACTTTTTGTGTCTTCTTTATCATAATAATTCACAGCAGTTTTTATTATTAATTCTAAAGCAGTGATGATATATTCTTTTTTCATATAAGGCATATTAGGTTTATTTTTAATTTGTTCTTCAATATAAGGAATATGAATAAATCCAGCTTTAATATTTAGATATTTTTTTGAAGTTAGGTATAAAGCCTCATACATAATATGATTGCAAACAAAAGTACCAGCAGTATTAGAAATAGCAGAAGGGATATTGTTTTTATTCAATTCATCAACAATAGCCTTTATTGGTAGTGTAGAAAAATATGCATTTTCTCCATCTTTTCGTATGGCTTCATCAATAGGGCTATTTCCAATATTATCTGGGATTCTAGCGTCATCAATATTAATGGCTATACGTTCAGGTGTAATTTTACTTCTTCCTCCAGCTTGACCAATGCAGATTACTATATTAGGAGAAAATGATTTTATGTTTCCTTCTAAAACACTTGAGCTATCTTTGAAGACTGTAGGTAGGGTAACTTTTTTTATTTCTATATTATCTATTACATCTGGTAAGCTATTAACACATAAACTAGAAGGATTAATACTCTCGCCACCAAACTTATCAAAACCAGTTATTAATACTCTCATAAGGCACCCTCGTAATATTTATAAAAAAATATTGTAATAATTAACTTAATAATATTCTATGGTAATTATCACATCTCAATTAATTAAATTTTTTTAAATTATAATAATTATAAAAACAGTTTAGATAATTTTAAAATAGTATTTATATAATTTTAGGAGATAAATTCTAATTAGTCATAAAAATAAGAGATAAAAAAATCATAAATTTACTAGTTTTAATTTTCAGATTTTCAAGAATCAAATTTACATTATTCTGAAAAAAATGTTATAATATATTAACTATCTAAGATGTATTTTTGTGAAAAGATAAGTTTTACTTTATTAATAGCCGATAAAACAAGGGTTATATGAAGTAATTTGGAAGAAATAGGGAGGGAAGATTATGTATCGTACAAAAAAATATTATGATAATAAGTTGTATATTGTTCAATTTATTACCATAGTTTTTTTATTTTACTAAGAACTATGGTAAATTTAATATCAATTTTTTTATTATTCAAGTTATCTTGGATAGTTTGATATCTAAAGATTTTGAGAGAGTTTATCATTTTATTAAATACTTGATAGTAATATTAGTATTTTTATTTTTTTATTGTTATTTCTTTCTCAATATTTTTAAGAAAACTTTTTCTTTCTTGGAAATTTTTTTCTGTTTTAGAGTATTTTTATGATAAGTTTTTAAAAAAGTGAATATAATGATTTTAAAGAAGCAAAAAAGCGGTGAAATATTATCTAAGTTAACGTCAGATAGTATAAAGATATCAGATTGGTATTCTCAAGGTAAAGTTATTTTAGTAACGCAGTCTTTTTATTTTGTTTTCTATATTGATGTTTATGTGTAGGTATAATGTTTTGATAACATTTATATTATTTTCTGTAATACTTGTATGTTTTTATTATAAAACAAATAAGTAAGAAACTTTCGAATTGTATGAAAAGTGAACAGAAATTATTAGGTGAAACTAATCAATATATACTTCAGTCAATATTAGGTTATTTTTGATTTAAAAGCAATTAAATAAAGAACAGTACTTTATAGATTATCTTCAAGAAAAATATTCTAAATAAGAGAATAAAGGTCAATACTGACTTAGCAAAGTATTTTTCGTTATATGTAGGTATATCTGCTACTGTCAGCATTTATACTACCTATTGTTTCTCTATTACTTTCAGTGTATTTTATAATATATAAAGATTTTTTTCCATAGGTTCGGCTATTGCAATATTTTCTACAGTTAGAATGTTAGATGAACCTATAAATTCTATATCAGATAAAAATAACTGTTAGGCAGACCGCTTATAAGATAGAAAGTGAGTTGTCTAAGACTTTCAATAATAAAAAGCAATGAAGAGAAAGAAGTATTAAAAAAATAAGTAATTTTTAACAGTGTAAATGTGAATATAGCTAGTTTTTATTTTAAAGACAATTTGATTTTTATCTGATTTTAGATTAAACATAAATAAGGGTGATTTTCTAGTCCTAAAAAGGAAGAAGTGGAGTAGGAAAAGACGACGATATCTAATCTTATATTAAGAAACTTGCAAGAGGGTTCATATAAGTTAGATGGGGAAGTCTTAATCAATGAAAAAGATATATATAAGAATAATATTCAAGTTTTAGGAGAATTTTTGAAAGTAAGTCAAGAACCATACATATATGAAGCTACAATAAGAGATAATATTCTTTAGGTGATTCATACGAGGATAGACTTGATGAGATAGTTAGATTATTACACCTGCAAGAATTGATTGATAAATTAGGATATAATTATTTATTGAAAGAAAATGGAAAAACTTAAGTGGTGGAGAAAAGCAAAGACTAGAGTTGGCTAGAATATTAATAAGAAGACCTGAGTTTATTATTTTGGATGAACCGACAAGCGCTATGAATACCAATTTGAGTGAATTAATAGTAGAAAACATTTTTTTAACTACTTAAAAAGAACACAATATTACAAGTTTGATAATAACTCATAGTAAGGAATTTGATAAGTTTGCTACATATATCATAGAAATTAAATAAGAGTAAGAGCAATATTATAAATATTACTGAAGATAAGTAATACTTATACATGAAGTCAGATGTTACCAATTTTTAAAAAAATCTTATATAGTGACTTAGAAATTTTTGTTTTTATAAAAGCTAATTTTTTTCTAAGTCTTTCTTTATTATTTTATTTACGATTAATTTTGAAAAATCTGATACAAAGGTCTAAAAATTATAAAAAGTTTATATAAGAAGTCATAGACATAGCGGTTTATTATTGATATCTAAAATAGCTTTACAAAAAGCTTTTTAAGATGTCTTATAGACTTTATGGAGAAAAATTTGATAAAATCAACTTCTCTAAAATTAAGATTTTTGAATCACTCTCTTTATAAGATAAATTGTAATTCATTTTTAAAAGTGGTATTATTAAAGCGTAAGGGTGAGGATTTTGTCTAGAGAAGAAAAAAATTAAAAACAATTATTAGCACGATAGATAATTCAGAATATAGTGCTACTAAGAAAAACTACTAATAATAAATGTATGATGAGAACATTTAAAAGAGGCTAATGACACTTGGTTAGCCGAAGCATATTCTAAGAAAAAATATGCTGATTATAAACCATTTCAATTCGTTGATGGAGAGGGAGTAAGATGTTCAATCTACTTAAGTGGATGCTTATTCGCTTGCAAAGAGTGTTTTAATGAAAGTATCCAAAATTTTAACGCGGGTCAATTATATACGAAAGAAATAGAAGATCAAATAATACGAGATTTAAGTAATTCATATGTACAAGGATTAACAATTTTAGGAGGAGAGCCGTTCCTTAATACTCAGGTAGCTAGAAAGTTAGCTAAAAGAGTTAGAGATGAGTTCGGTACAACAAAAGATATCTGGGTATATAGTGGTTACACATATGAACAGCTTCTAAACGGTAGTGAGGACAAAAAAGAATTACTAAATCTATGTGATGTATTGGTAGATGGTCCATTTATGATTTTTCTAAAAGATCTAAGCTTGAGATTTAGAGGAGTAGTAACCAAAGAATTATAGATTTAAAAAAATTCGAGTAAGGATAATGTAGTGTTATATTTAGAATAGTAATACTAAAAATGAAATTACTTTTTAATAGAAAGTTTTTCGTGATATAATATTTAAGTTAACAATTAGGGATATATAATATCTCTAATTGTTTTTTTGTTAATTAATTTATAGAGAGGAGATTAAAAGTTGAAAAAATATTATTGAAATTTTTTTCGAAATGATATAAAAGAAGTATTTAGAAAAACTAATACGTGGATAATTATAGTAGGATTAATTTTTTTACCATCGATGTATGCATGGCCAAACATTTTATCTTCATGGGATCCATATGGTCATACAAATAATATTAAAGTTGCTGTTACATCTGAGGATGATGGGGCTACTGTCGATGGCAAAGAGTTAAACTTAGGTAATAGTTTAGTTGAGGGATTAAAAAGTAATAAGAGCCTAGATTGGCAGTTTGTATCTAATAAACAAGAAGCTGAGGACGGAGTAAGAATAGGTGATTATTATGCTAGTATAGTAGTTCCAAAAAACTTTAGTAAAGATATGACTTCTGTTAGTAGAACAGAACCTCAAAGGGCGACAATTGAGTATACGGTAAATGAGAAGATTAATGCTATTAGTCCTAAAATAACTAATAGTGGAGCTTCAGCAATTGCTAATAATATTAGTAAGAGTTTCGTTGGAACAGCAAATGGAGTAATTTTTGAAAAACTACATGAAGCCGGTATTAAATTTGAAGAAAATTTACCATCAATAGAAAAAGCTAAACAAGAAATTTTCAAATTGAATGAAAACTTTTCTACATATGAAGCGAGTTTAAATGAATTAATAGGAAAAGTAGAACATGGTTATAATATATTAAATACAGTTCAAAAAATACTTTACCTGAAATAGATAGAGCAGCGACTAATAGTATTATGCTAGCTGATAAAAGAGGTGTAACAATTAACAATATTCAAGGATTTAATGATAGAATGCTACCTATTATTAGTAATCATTTAAGTGTAGTTGAAGAAGTATCAAAAAGAAGCAAATATTATAGCAAAAAGAAATTCAACAAAAACCAGACAGAACAGAAGAAATTAAAGCTAGACAAAAAGCTTTTAGATAGTAGACTTCAAGCTAGTGGAGAAAGACTACAACTTGTAAAGAATATTTTCGAATATTTTAATAACCTATCTAATGAAAGATTATTTAATAAACCAACTAGCCAAAGTGACAAATCTAGAAAATGATATTAATAAAGTAAAAGAGATTAATATTAATATTTATAATAAGATGGATCACTATGATGAAATTACAGATACTTTTGAAAGAAGAGTTTATAAATAAATCAGCTAGAATAAATGAACTTTCAACAGATATGAATACTAAGTTAAATGATGAAGTTTCTCCATTAATCTCACAGGTTCTTAGTAGGGCAGATGTTAATATTGATAAAGTGAGTGGAATAATAGCCCAAGCTCAAGGAGAACTTCCAGCCGTAGAAAGAAAATTATCAGAAACTGAAGCGAAAATAAGTAATGCTCATGGCAAGTTATTAACATTACAAGCCCATATGCCATCAGCAAAAAGCAAAATTCAAAAACTAACAGATGAAATAAAAAAAGCTGATGGAGAAGTAGATAAGAACCAACTGTTTAATTTATTAAAAGTCGATTATAAGAAACAAGCTGAATTCTTCGCAAATCCGGTAAAACTTCAAGAGAATAAACTTTATCATATAGAAAACTACGGATCAGCGATGACGCCATTTTATACAGTTTTATCTATTTGGGTTGGATCATTATTAATGTCTTCGTTATTAACTACTAAGGTAGAAGACGAAGAAAAATAAATATAAACCATATCAAAAATACTTTTGAAGAGGATTATTGTTTGTAATAATTTCTTTATTCCAGACATTAATTATAACTTTAGGTGATATGTATGTTCTAGGTACTCAGGCGACATCACCATTTAGATTTGTTATATTTGCATTATTAATATCTTTACTATTTTCATCAATTATTTATACAATAGTATGTATTTTAGGAAATGTAGGGAAAGCAGTTTGTATTATATTATTAGTACTGCAATTAGGAAGTTCAGGGGGAACATTCCCGATTCAGATGACTTCAAAATTCTTCCAAACATTATATCCAAAAGTACCGTTCACCTATTCAATAGGATTACTACGTGAAGCGGTAGGTGGTGTATATGCTCCAGCTGTGCACCGTGATATAAAAATATTATTTATATATCTAATTATCGTTCTTGTAGGTGGAGCGGTTCTAGTTAGTCTAAAAGCACGTTCTCGCTAAATTAAGTAGAGAAAGAGAACGCTCTAAGTTATTCTTATAGAATATAATTTTCAGTAGAGATTAAGTAGTTACAAATTTTGTAATATTACTTAGTCTCTACTTTTCTCGTAGTAAATGAAAAATAGTATTTTTTTGTGATATAATTAAAAGATAAAAACCTTAAAATATAGAGGATAGATTATGGTTAGAACATTAGATAGAACAAAAGATATCTTTTTAGATACAATGCTTTTGGGAAATGAAATTTTAATAAAAATAAAAACAACGAATAAAAACGAAAATTACTGTTGTCCTAGCAGCATATAGAAGTGTGAAAAGATTACAGGAAATAATTAATAATTTATTTAATCAAAGTTTTCAAGATTTCGAAGTAATAGTAGTCGATGATCTTTCTAGTTCTGAAATAGAAGAAGCGGTTGCTGCAGTAGACAGTAGTAAAAATAAATTATATAAAAAACAACTAGGATCTAATTCATCAGCCAAAAACTGTGCGTTAGATTTTGCTAAAGGAGAATATGTAGTTTTTGTAGAAGAAAATTCAAAAATTAAAACAAAAATTACTTAGAGATTTTATACAATGAGATTTCTAAAAATAATCTTGATATTGCAATGTTAACTAGAGATGGATATCCTAGTATATTAGATGAAAAAGATTTCATCTGGTCAAGAATATTTAGTAGAAGAAATTAAAAGATTAAAAAAGTGATTTAAACTATAACATTACTTCTTGCATGTTTAAAAAGAAAAATTTTTAGATATTTACAATTTAAGATTTCAAGAAGACATGCTCGTTTTAGAGAACTTATATTTTAAATTAAAAACTTTTTGATATAGCAGGAAAAGTTAGTCAAATTGGAAAAGTTGGATATAAGGACTTATTGGAAAAATCAGTGAGAAATAATGCAATGATAGATGCGTCTACTAGAAGAATTATGATTGCAGTAAATAAAATAGAAGAGTTTAAACAAAAATAAAAAAATATGAAGAAAGTTTAAATCTTCTATGCGGATACTTACTTTTTGATGTATTGAGAATGCATGAAAATATGTCCGAGGAAATAGAAATTTTAGAATTGATAAAATCAAGAAAAAAATTATTTTGAAAGTGATACATTTGTAAACAAAAACAATGATAGCAATGTCTCCGATAATGTTTACTAATCATCTTAACAGAAAGGATAGGAGATAAGTATGAGGCGAATACTTCATAATGTATTTTCACATGCGTTTATAAAGACTTTTTCACAGTTGCTTTAACTTGGGCTTATAAAGCACCTTTTGTATATGAACGAATATTGAATCCACTTGCTCTACTTTTTAGGAGTACCTGTGGTTTTTTTATACTGTTTATTTACGTAGTAAATCTTAGCAACTGACGAAGTTGGATTGAAAAAAATATAATCGAATTATTATACTAGTATATTTAGTATTTTCAGACGATTATTTTATCTATGGATACACTAAAACTTTTTCAGATGGTGCCGAGATAGAAAACGAAGCACATTATATGTTAAACTATGGAAAAATTTCTCTGGTGAAAGATATTTTTTAGTTTATCCGAATAATATTACACCGACAATTATTCTATACTGGCTATATCGTATAGCAGCATTTCTACATATTTCTGAAGTTTGGATGTTGCATATATTCTGTTTCTTAGTAACAACAGCCACTATATTTTTTTAACGTATAAAAACAGCTGGAAAAACTATTAACAAAAACAAAAACAGACAATAATTCTTGGGCTAATGATTTTATACATACCGTTTCAAATGTATAGTTTATTCTACTATTCTGATACGTTAATGGTAATCATGGTAGCTTTAATAATATATGTACTTATTCCGTCGGATGGAAGTTTTATCTTCAGAACGAAACATATTGTAGCTGTAGCGATATTAGTAGCTTTTTCTTGGAATCTTAGATCTAATATCATTATTATACTACCGGCATTAATTGTGTACTTATTGTTTTTCAAATGGTACAAAAATTTAGTATTACTACTGGTAACCTTTGGAATTGCGTTTGTCTTCTTTGGTAAAGGATTTGACATGCTTTGGACACACTATGGATTCTGGAAAGATGATGGTTATAGATTCCCTATGTTACACTGGGTAATGATGGGAATGAGTATCCAGGGGGGGAGTTATAACTGGCAAGATTTCCAATTTACATACCTTAGTCAAAATAAAATGACAGATGATTTAGGTTTATTCTTTAATAGGCTAACTCATAGACCATTTTTCCTTAATTTACTTATGATAGTTCTTAAAATAAGAGGTAATTGGAGTGATGGTACGATAAATTATACGAATGGTACTCGTGCATTACGAGATGGTGATGGATTCTTATGGCAATTATTCTATGGAAGTGACAATAGTTTCTTTATCTATATTTCTCAAATGATGTATGTAGTAATTTTATTCGGGATGGTTTATTACATTTATAAACGTAGAAAAGAGTATATAACATCTTGTTTCTTATTCCAAATTATTATTTTTTTGGAGTATTCATGTTCCATTTAATTTGGGGAAGCAAAAACCGAGATATGTTTATGCATGGATGCCAATAATCTTTTATTTTAGAGCGAAAAGGTTTAATTTTATTTGCTGAAAGATATGAGACTATAATATTTGATAAGTACAAGAAAAAGTTATACATAGCTTTTTGGAATAATTTTTGCACTTCAAGTAGGTAGTGATAGTTTCTTAAGACCATCATATTCAATGAATTTAGACTATGATTCACGTGTAATTAATGGTATTAGTATATATGCAACAGATAATTATCTGCGCGATGGAATAGTTAGAGTTAATAAAGATACTGAAGTAGAACAAACGTTTAAAGCAAATCGAAGTTTTAATTATGTTCGTGGTTATATTTCATCATACGATGAGAAAAAAATAATTCGAAATATAAAGTAGAAATTATAGATAAAAATAATAAAGTTGTAAGAGAACATGAATTTATTTATCGTGAATTGTATTGGGAAGTACCACTACAAACATATACTCTTCGTTGGTATTTCGATGATCTTCCTGCAGGAGACTACAGTGTGAAATTCTCACAAGTAGAAAGTGATAATAATGGAAGCATAGTTATTTCTAGTGTACCAAAATGAAATGATTGATATGTATGAAGCTGGTAAATTATATATTAACGGTGCTGACCAAAAATAAAAAGATTTATCATTACAAATAGGACATAGATATCAAAAACTTTGGTGGTATTAATGAAATAGAAAAAAATAGTATCTTTAATTAGGTAAGAGGCTCATCTTCGGATGAGCCTTTTTATATAATGATTAAAAAGTTAGTGACAAAAATTGTAATTTTGAAGAAAGTTATTTTGTTGAGATTCCCGCAAAGTTTATTAGATATCTAAAAGTTTTGTTATAAGGTGGATTTAGATATCAATGAACTATCATATGTATAAGTTTATCTTTAAAATTAAGGGATGTTAAGATACTCCCATGGCAGTCAGTTTTTATATTTAATAGTATGTGTTATTATTTATAATTTTATTTATTTATCAGAAATGAAGTTATGATATAAATATAACAATATTGTGGACTTTGAACATAGTCAGAACTTGTCATAAATTCTTGACAAATAAATATTAAAACTCTAAAAATAGAATGTGAAGGAAATAAGCTATTTAACTGTAAAAAAGAATATATACTAGTTAATAAAGGGATTATATATTTTTGTTGTTAGTATTTTTATTGATTTTTAAGTTTTTAGTAGAAGTTATTTTTAGTTAATAGGAAAAACAATATGAAGGTAATGACTTTTTAAGGTTAGATATTTTTTTAAAATAAGGATACTTAACGGATTTTATCATAATTTAGAAATAATAAGATTTATAATGTGAAATATTTTATGAAATTTATAAGCTTTATTTTTAGAAAAATTTTACTTTTAATGTTTAGTAAAAAAATTTTTGTTTATACATTTAAATTTTTTTATACCTTTTAGGTGATTTATATAATAATTAGATTTATAGATTTGATTTTTATGTTTATCTGTCAATCTAGTATAGAAATTTATAATAGTAAGGAGTACCCATGGTAAGTAAAGATAAAAAAATAAGGTGTTGAAATATTCAATAAAAATTCAGTGTTGGAACATTTTTCAGTGATGGTAGGAGCTTTCATATTTTTAGCAACTCAGCTTTTAGCAAGCGAAACTAACTCTGAAAATATACATAAAGAAAAATAGCACTATTATAGAAAAGGAAAAACCTAAAGAAACTTATAAAAAAATGAAGTAAATATAGCAAATGAAGCTAAAGTAATGTGGAAAAATGTTTCAAATAATGCTAAAGAAAAATGATTCACTAGAAAAGAAAAAGTAATTTAGTAGAAGAAAAAATCCTATAGATGCAGCTGTTTTAGAAAGTAGAGAAAAGAATGATTCACTAGAAAAGAACGGTGAATCAATAGAAGAGAAGAGCGCTGTAGAAAAAAACTGTTGCTGAAAAACCAAAAATCTCGTAGTAAAAGATCTATAGAGTCAGAAAAGAAATTAGATAAAACGTTTTGCTACAGATGAAGATTTTGAAAAAATATCAAAAGGATTAATAACGACAGAAGATGGTAGAATTGATAATTTACTTTTTGGAAAAAACGCCATTAAAAAGCAAATGAAGATAAGGATGGAGATAGTGCAAAAAATGGTAGTGAAATCTATATTTATGAGAAAGATGGAAAAACTTATTATGGATATTATGGACATCCATTTTTAAAAGATACCGATGGTGATGGAATTGCAGATCATGATCAAAGTGATTTAAGTAAACCAGGGGATGATGATAATTTCAAGTGGTATGTTACTGATCGAGATATGGTTATGTTTATGAAACTAGCATATCGTGATGACGAGTATATTAAGAAAGTTTTAAATAGAGATTATAAGTGGACTAATGCTGATAATATTGTAAAAAGATGATCCAAGAGCTAAAAATGAATATGAACTTATGCACAATGAACTCTCTTCATATTGGGAAGTCGACAAAACCTATCATTATGATAGTGGACTTGATGCAGTATTATTTAAGACAAAAAGTACATTTCCGTTCTTACCAGATGGCTTAGTTCATGTTCTTGCAATAAGAGGAACTCATGGTAATAAGGATGTACAGAATGATGTTGTTATTGGATTAGGACAAGATCCAAGGCAAGGTTGGGAAATAGAAGAAATAATAAAAGATATTGGTAAAAGGGAAGATATAAAAAACTTCTATATAACTGGGCACTCATTAGGTGGCTATCTAACTCAACGTGCGGTAGTTAAATTACATAGATTGGCTAATGAGGAAAATGGTAACTATATAGATTCTATAGCTGAAAAATATAAAAATTTTCTATAATAATGTTTTTAAAAAGCTACAACTTTTAATGCACCAAAAAAATTAATGCATCTATTCTAAATAGAAACTTATATAATAAAAGTATCTTAAGTAAGAAATTAGCTAAACAAGGGAAAATTAAACATTATGGGATGAGCAATGATAGGGTTATAGGATTATTATATAATGATAAAGATGTATTGACTTATATAGAAGGGGGAAGTCATAGTTCTAATGCTTACTTCTCAGCATTGTTAAATGATGATGATAATTTTAATATAGGTGAAAGAACTGGGGTTAGTGGTAAGGAAAACAAAATCCAGTATTGAAAGATTTAAAGATAGCAGAACCAACGGATGAAGAAGTAAGGAAAATAGTAAAATGAGAATATAAAAAATTTCATTGAAAGATCAAAAATCCAGTAGAAATATTAGCGTTAAATAAAAATATCAAGAGAAGAAGTCTTGAAAAAAATTAAATTTAGATAATTTACCTAATACAGCAACATTGAATATAAATGTTCCTGATGAAGTTCAATCGACAGCAGGAAATCATGTTTTTACCAGTAACAATAAGTTATTTAGGAAAAACAATAGATCCAAATATAAATGTAGTAGTAAAAAGTATTACCGAATTTCGAAGAGTTGAAAGCTATAAAACAAAAAAAGCATCTGATGAGAAAGAGAAGAAAAGTAGACACAGAGCATAAAAACTGCGGAAACAAAAATTATTATGATGCAAAAAGTAGAATTAGACACTAAACTACAAAAAAAGTTGAAGAATTGTTAAATAATAGTAGTGCTAAAACAATCGGAGATAAAAGATTTAACTAAAGAATTAGAAACATTGTTAGGAGAATATAAAACGGCTGTTAGTGGTTTAAAAATTAGATAAAACTTTATTAACAGATGAGATAGCAAAAGCTACGAATAAATTGGAAATGTTTAAAAATACAGATACTTCATTAAAAACCGGTAGAAGTAGCAACTGAATTTAATAGTCAAAAAGATAAATTGCTGAATAACTATAATAATCTTATAAAAAGAAGTTAAGGATAATTTAAATAGAATAGAAACTTACGATAAATTAGTGGAAGATAGATTGGCTAATTTGGAAAAAGAAATACAAGAAGTCTCATCTATTTTAAATAAAAACTCAAAAAGATTATTATGAACCAATTAAGAAATCTTATGAACTTTATGAAGGGGATAAACCTAACGAGGAATTATCTATTGAGAAAAAAATAATCTACCTATAAAAAAATATTATATGGGAAACTAAACCGAATACTTCAAGTTCAGGAAATAAAGAGGGAAGAGTAAAAGTAATATATAATGATGATAGTTTTGATTTAATAGATGTAAAATGTGAATGTTAAAGCATTGTATGGAGAAATAGTAACGACAACTGAAGAAGAAAAACTACCATTAAAAGTAACTTACACTGGTGATGATACAAAAGATTATGGTTATATTAGTGAAATTACAGGAAAAGATGGTAAAAGTTGTTACAACTATAAAATCAAGATTAAATAAAAAGACGAATACTGTAGAAGAAATAAATAGAACTTCAGCAAGAACAGATGCTGTAAATACAGTTATAACAAAAAGGAATTAAGACAAAAATAAAAAGAAACTACAATTCCAAGGGAAGTTGTTTATGAAGAAGATGCTTCAGTAGAAAAAGGGAAAGATGTTGTAAAAACGAGAGGGAGAAGATGGTAAAAATATTACGACAACGACGTATATTTTAAATAGTAAAACGGGAGAAATTACAGAAAAAAGTAACTGTAGAGAAGAAAGAGAAAAACAGATAAAAATTATAGCAAGAGGGACAAAAGAAGTAGTGAGTGATCCTGAAATTATAGAGGTTCCAACAAATCCGAAGGATAACTCTAATGAGGATAGTGTTTTAGTTCAACCAGGGGAAACAGGAAAAGAGGGAACACCGACAGCACCTGTAGAGGAGAAACCGAAAGAAGATAAGCCATCAGTTCCAGAAAAACAGAACAACCAGTTCAACCAGAAGAAACAGGAAAAGAGGGAACACCGACAGCACCTGTAGAGGAGAAACCGAAAGAAGATAAGCCGTTAGCTCCAGAAAAACAAGAGAAACCAGCTCAACCAGAAGAAACAGGAAAAGAAGGAACACCGACAGCACCTGTAGAGGAGAAAACCGAAAGAAGATAAGCCATCAGTTTCAGAAAAACAAGAGAAACCAGTTCAATCAGAGGAAACAGGAAAAAGAAGGAAAACCGACAGCACCTGTAGAGGAGAAACCGAAAGAAGATAAGCCATCAGTTCCAGAAAAACAGAACAACCAGCTCAACCAGAAGAAACAGGAAAAGAAGGAACACCGACAGCACCTGTAGAGGAGAAACCGAAAGAAGATAAGCCATCAGTTCCAGAAAAACAAGAGAAACCAGTTCAACCAGGGGAAACAGGAAAAGAAGGAACACCGACAGCACCTGTAGAGGAGAAAACCGAAAGAAGATAAGCCGTTAGTTCCAGAAAAAAACAGAACAACCAGTTCAACCAGGGGAAACAGGAAAAGAAGGAAAACTGACAGCACCTGTAGAGAAGAAACTGAAAGAAGATAAGCCATCAGTTCCAGAAAAACAGAACAACCAGCTCAACCAGAAGAAACAGGAAAAGAAGGAACACCGATAGCACCTTCAGAGGAGAAACCGAAAGAAGATAAGCCGTTAGTTCCAGAAAAACAAGAGAAACCAGCTCAACCAGAAGAAACAGGAAAAGAAGGAACACCGATAGCACCTTCAGAGGAGAAACCGAAAGAAGATAAGCCATCAGTTCCTGAAAAAAACAGAACAACCAGCTCAATCAGAAGAAACAGGAAAAGAAGGAAACACCGACAGCACCTGTAGAGGAGAAACCGAAAGAAGATAAGCCATCAGTTTCAGAAAAACAAGAGAAACCAGTTCAATCAGAGGAAACAGGAAAAAGAAGGAAACACCGACAGCACCTTTCAGAGGAGAAACCGAAAGAAGATAAGCCATCAGTTTCAGAAAAAACAAGAGAAACCAGTTCAATCAGAGGAAACAGGAAAAGAAGGAAAACCGACAGCACCTGTAGAGGAGAAACCGAAAGAAGATAAGCCGTTAGTTCCAGAAAAACAAGAGAAACCAGTTCAATCAGAGGAAACAGGAAAAGATGGAACACTGACAGCACCTGTAGAGGGGAAACCGAAAGAAGATAAGCCGTTAGTTCCAGAAAACCTAGAGAAACAACAATTACTTCCGAAAAACAGGAATAAACAGCACTAATGATTTTTCACTTATTGCTATGATAAGTTTAATTGTGTTAATTTTGTCAAGGAAACAAGAGAATAGTATGGATTAATTTCCATGGCTGAAGTTCAATCTTCGATTTGGAAAAATCTATTGTAATAATTTTTTTGATATAGATAGTTTCTATATATATACTAACGACATGTTGTAAAGAGAGAAAGACGATAAAAACGATTTATTATCAAAGAAAGTAAAACTATGTTATAATTAAACTACAACATAAAAGGAGCAAATAATAACTATGGTAAATATTTATGATAAAGCAAATGAATTTGAAAGAGCATTAAGAGAATCAGATGAGTATAAAGCATCATTAGCAGCGGCTGAGGGCTTATATGCAGATGAAGAAGCTAATGCTTTATATACAGAATTCGTGTCTAAACAAAAAGACTTAATGGAATCTGCTCAAGCAGGAAATGAACCTACTGAAGAAGAATTATCAGTATTTGAAGAAATCCAACAAAAATTAATGGGAAATGCTAAATTCTTAGAATTTGTACAAACTCAACAAAAACTACAGTTTTTAATTGAAGACTTAAATAAAGTAATGTACAAACCTTTAGATGAACTTTTTCGAAAAATACGGAAATAAATAAGATGTAGCGTGGAATTGCCCCAAAAATCCTAAATTTTTTTAAAAAGTATATATTATAACTTATAGATGCAATGGTTTATTGATATTTAAGTTCGCTTTTCAAAAGCTTTTTAGATATCAATAAATCTTTAGGGAGTGACTCAAAAATTTTGTTTCTTAGAAATCATGATTTTTGAGTCACCTTTCTTAATATTTCAAAAATTTAACATTATTAGTAATAATTCACTTATAATTTATAAAGAGTGTGTAAATATAGATATTATAATATTATTTTTATAAATTAAAACATAGTATCAGTTTGAAATTTTGACATACAAGTACTTAAAAATTAGAATATAATTAAGGGGAAATTAAGCGGATTTATCAAGAAGAATAGAATAGAGGTTTAGTATAGTAAATTATAGATAATATATGGAAAATTTTATATATTTTATTTTTGAAATATTTTTTTACTGATTTGAGATTCTTATTAATAGTTCGTTTTATAAAATAGAGAAAAAAATATTAAGATGATAATTTTTTTATAATATAGTATTTTGTTCATAATTTTTGAGAATATTATTTATAATTTTTAGTAAACAAGGTTAGTAAGAATCATTGAGTTTATTTTTATCTATAAAAGTTAGTGTAATAATTTATAAAGGAAGAGAGGAATTCCATGGAAAATAAAAATAATGTATTAAAATATACGGTAAAAATTCAGTGTTGGAACATTTTCAGTATTAGTAGGTGCTTTTTATATTTTTAGCAGCACCTGCTTTGGCAAGTGAGACGAATTCTAGCGAGAATATACATAAGGAAAACAACGTTATAATAGATAAGGGAAATCATAACGAAAAGCAGCGCTTTTAAAAAAATGTATCAAAATGAAAAGAATATAGAAAAAGTATTTCTGAAGATGTTAAGGTAAATGATTTAGTGAAGAAGAAAAAGATCTCGATAAGGAAAGATGTTTTGATAGAAGGGAATGAAGGACAAAAATTCAAAAGTTCGTAATAATATGTCTGTTGTATCAGAAAGAGAATCTAAAAAAATTTACTACAGATGAAGATCTCGTAAAAATTTCAAAAGGTTTAATAACAACAGAAGATTCGAAGATTGATAATTTACTTTTTGGAAAAGAACCGTTAAAGGCTAATGAGGATAGTGATGGGGATAATGTGAAAAATAGTCGTGAGATTTATACTTATGAAAAGGACGGAAAAACATATTATGGTTACTATGGACATCCATTTTTAAAGGATACAGATGGAGATGGAGTAATAGATCATGATCAGAGCGATTTGAGTAAACCGGGAGATGATGATAATTTCAAGTGGTATGTTACCGATCGAGATATGGCTTTATTTATGAAATTATCGTATCGTGACGATAGCTATATTAAAAAAGTTTTAGATAAGGATTATCAGTGGACAAAGGCTGATAACATTGTCAAAGGTGACTCGAACCCCGAAAATAAATATGAACTTATGCATAATGAACTGTCTCAATATTGGGAAGTCGACAAAACTTATCATTATGATAGTGGGCTTGATGCAGTATTATTTAAAACTAAAAGTGCACTATCAATTGTTCCGGATGGATTGGTTCATGTTTTAGCTATACGCGGAACTAAAGGTGGAAAAGATATAGGTAATGATGTAGTTGTTGCGTTTGGCCAAAATCCACAACAAGGTAAAGAAATTGAAGAGATTATAAAAGATATTGGATTAAGAGAAGACATAAAGAACTTTTATATTACGGGACATTCATTAGGAGGATACCTAACTCAACGTGCAGTAGTGAAGTTACATAAATTAGCAAATGAAGAAAATGGGTATTTGATAGAATCTGCTGCTAAGAAGTATAGAAATTTTTATAGTAATGTTTTCAAAAAAGCTACAACGTTTAATGCTCCTAAAATTGTCGCATCTATTTTGAATAGAGATCATATAACAAGAGTATTTTAAGCAAAACAGTTAGCTAAAGAAGGAAAAATAAAGCATTATGGAATGAGGGGGATAAGGTTGCAAGATTATTATACAAATGATAAAGATGTTAAGGACCTATATAGAAAAAGGAGAACATAGTTCTAATCGCGTACTTCTCATCAATATTAAAATGATGATGATAACTTTAATGTTGGAGAAAGAACTGGAGTTACTGGTAAAGGAAAACAAAAACTCAGTGTTGAAAACTCTGAAAATAGTAGAACCGACAACTGAACAAGTAAGAAAAATAGTAAATGAAAAATATGAAAATTTCATTAAAAGATAAAAAAATCCACTAGAAATATTAGCATTAAATAAAAATTTCTAGAGAAAAAGTTTTAGAAAAATTAAATTTAGGTAATTTACCTAAAACTGCAACATTAAACATAAATATTCCTGAAGGATACAACCTACAGCAACGACGTATACTTTAAATGTAGCAGTAAATTATTTAGGGAAAACTATAAATACGAATGTAGATATATTGGTAAAAGTACTGCCTAATTTTCGAAGAGTTGAAATCAATTAAACAAGAAGCTGTTCTAGAAAGCGAAAAAGAAAAATAAATACAGATAATAAAAACTTCAAAAATAAAATCTAATTATAGCGCTAAAAAAAGAAGAATTAAAAATAAAATTACAAAAAGCAGAAGAATTATTGAAAAATAGCAAATGCTAAGCAAACTGATATAAGAACTTTTAACTAAGGAACTAGAAACAGCGCTAGAAGAGTATAAAACAGTAGTTCGTGATTTGAGATTAGACAAAAACGTTATTAACAGATGAGATAATGAAAGCAACAAAAACTGGAAGTATTCAAAAATACAAATACTGCATTAAGCCTCGTCTGAGGTTATGAATGAGTTTAATATTCGAAAAAGATAAATTATTAAATGACTATAATAGTCTCATTTAAAAAGTAAAAAAGTGAGCTAGATACAATAGAAAACTTATGATAAATTAGTGAAAGAAAAATAAGTTAGCTAATTTAGAAAAAGATATCGCATCAGCTTTATCTGTTTTAAATAAACAACAAAAAGATTATTATGAACCAATCGGTAAAAATTTATGAAATATATGAAGGGATACAATCTAACGCGGAGTTGACTATTGAAAAATAATTTACTGGTAAAAAGTATAATTTGGGAAAGAACCCCAGAAACCTCTAAATTGGGAATAAAAAGCAACAGTAAGGGTAGTGTATAGAGATGATAGTTTTGATTTAGTGAATGTGAACATAGATGTTAAAAGCATTATACGGAGAGGTAACAACAAAAACAGAAGTAAAAACAATCCCATTGAAGGCAATTTATAAAGAAGATAATACAAAGAATATAGGATATGTTAATACGATAGCGGGAACTGAAGGACGAGTTGTAACCACTATAAAAATCAAGATTAAATAAGAAAACAAATGTTTTTAGAAGAGATAAGTAGAGAAACAGTAACAACTCAAGCTGTTGATACAATAATAATAAGAGGGACTAAACCAAAAGTAGAAATTAAAAACCTTCAAGTTTGATACGATTTGAAAAAAGATATAAGAATCACAAGGTAGTTGAAAAAGCAGCAAAAGAATTATTCAAGAAAAAGAAGAAGATAGAGTGATAATTATATGATTTTGAATTAACGAGAGATATGAGAAACAATAGATATTCTTGAAAGTGTTTAGAAAAAGAAAGAGTAGCCAAAGTGTTTAATAAGGTTAAAGAATAGTTAAAAAAATATTAAAAATAGCTATCAGAATGATATCAATAACTGTAAAATAGATTGTTAGATATACAAACGATTTATTGTCAAAGAAGGTAAAAACTATGTTTTAATTAGAATGCAACATAAAAAGAAGCAAATAATAACTATGGTAAATATTTACGATAAAGCAAATGAATTTGAAAGAGCATTAAGAGAATCAGATGAGTATAAAGCATCATTAAGAGCGGCTGAGGGCTTATATGCAGACAAAGAAGCTAATGCTTTATATACAGAATTTGTGTCTCAGACAAAAAGATTTAATGGAATCTGCTCAAGCTGGTAACGAACATACAGAAGAAAAATTATCAGTATTTGAAGAAATTCAACAAAAGCTATTAGAAAATGCTAAATTCTTGGAGTTTGTACAAACTCAACAAAAAAACTACAATTTTTTTAATTGAAGACTTAAATAAAGTAATGTACAAAACCTTTTAGATGAACTTTTTCGAAAAATACGGAAATAAATAATAGAATACATGAAATCCAGGTGTTAGAATGATTCTAACACCTGGATTTTTCTATATACATTTAACTTTTTATTTATCTTTTATTTTTCTTCAACATAATCTATTAATTCTAAAAGTAAGATCATATCTAAAGAATGGTGTTATTAGGTAAATTCCTTTAAAGTGTTTTAAAGCAACATCAAGTAACTTTTTACTTTCTTCTAAAGCAATTTTTTGGCAAAGTTCTTTGTCATCTTTTACTTCTTCTAATTTAGCTAAGAATTCTTCTGATAACTTTATACCAGGCACCTCATTATGTAAGAATACAGCGTTGTTGTAGCTAGTAATTGGCATTATACCTACGAAGAATGGTGTATCTGGATAGTCAGTAGCAAATTCTGCTAATTCCTCTATTTTACTAGCTTCAAACACTGGCTGAGTGATAAAGTAGTCAGTCCCTGCTTTAATTTTTTTCTCAACTAAACGTTTTGTTTTACTTAAGTCGCGAACATTTGGATTATAAGCAGCAGCAACTGTGAAGTTTGTAGTCTTTTTTAGAGAAGCTCCGTTATATCCAAGTCCTTCGTTAAGTTGTTTAATGAAAGGAATTAACTTAAGGCTAGTCATGTCATAGACACTAGTAGCTCCAGGGAAGTCACCAAGTTTACTTGGATCTCCAGTAAGAGCAAGGACATTATTAATTCCAAGAAGATCAAATCCCATTAAGCGTGATTGTAATCCGATAAGGTTATGATCACGACATGTTAAATGCAGAAGTGTAGGGGTAGAAATGTGCTCTTTAAGTAACGTAGCAGCAGCTAAATTACAAATTCGAGTGCTAGCTAAAGAATTATCTGCTAAAGTTATAGCTTCGATATTCTTTTTATCTATTGCTTTTGCACCTTCGATAAATTTATCTACATTTAAATGTTTTGGTGGATCTAGTTCAGCTATTATTGTTACTTGTTTTTTCACTTTATCAACAATTGTTGGTTCATTATGAGCAACCCTTACAAGCTCCTCTTCAGCAGGTAATGGTGTTATAACTTTTCTTTTAACTGGTTTAAGACCTTTAATTCCTTTTTTTATAGCACGAATATGTTCTGGAGTAGTACCGCAGCAGCCACCGATTAATCTTACCCCTTCTTCAACAAGTAGTTTAGCACTTTGTTCGAAGTAAGCAGAATTTTTTCTAAAGCGATATTCATTACCATTAATTGTTTGTGTTAACTGTAATAAACTGGCATTAGGATAAGCTGAAAGATAGCTTTGTGCAAATAATGGCACTTGTTTTAAACTTTTTATCATATGATAAGGACCAAGATGACAGTTTAAACCAACGATATCAGCACCTAAATTAACAAGGGTACTTAAAGCATCAGTTACTTTTTCTCCGTTTTGAGTAATACCTGCTTCTAATAATGAAATATTAGTAATAATAGGTAAATCAGTTAATTTTTCTTGCTTCAGTTAATACAGCACGAATTTCTTCTTGATCATAATAGGTTTCAAATAACAACGCATCTATTTTATTTGTTGATAGTAGAACTTTTACTTGATTAATTGTTTCGTTAACAATTGTTTCTAATGATAGTTCACATTCACGTAGTCCACGAATAGCTCCAATAGTACCGAAGACAATAGTATTTTCTCCGGCTGCTTTTCGAGCTATTTCAGCAGCGCGAATATTGATTTCTTCAAACTTATTTTCATAACCATAAGTTTTAAGCTGACACTTCTTTGCAGCATAAGTATTTGTTTGAATTATATCTGCTCCAGCTTCAATATAAGCCTTATGAATTTTCTCTACAGAATCTGGATTAGAGATATTATTATATTCATGACAACTTTCCAATCCATTACTATAGAGAGCTGTACCCATAGCTCCATCAGCTACGAGTACATTTTGTTTTAATCTCTCTAATAAGTTTCTCATATGAACCTCCTATTTAGTAGCAAGTTCATTTCTGATTTCTTTAGTAACTTCAACTAAAACTTCTAATGCTTCGATAGTTTCTTTTTCAGCACGTGTTTTCAATCCACAGTCAGGGTTAATCCAGAATTGCTCTGTAGATAATTTTTGAAGTGGACGTAAGATATTAGTACGAACTTCTTCTTTTGTTGGTACACGAGGAGAGTGGATATCATAAACTCCAAGACCGATACCTAATGGGTAAATTGCAGTCTCGAAAGCAGAGATTAATTCTCCATGACTTCTACTAGTTTCGATAGAAATAACGTCAGCATCTAATGCACGGATAGAATCGATTATTTCATCGAAGTTAGAATAACACATATGTGTGTGGATTTGTGTAGTATCTTCAACAGATGAAGTAGCTAAACGGAATGAGAATACTGCTTCTTCAAGATATTTTTCTTTTTTGTTATCTCTAAGAGGTAATCCTTCACGGATAGCTGGTTCGTCAACTTGGATAATTGTAATTCCAGCTTTTTCTAAAAGTTCGATTTCATTTTTAAGTGCGATAGCAATTTGGTTGAAGATTTCTGCTTTAGAAATATCAGTTCTTTCAAATGACCAGTTTAGAATTGTAACTGGTCCAGTTAACATACCTTTAACAGGACGGTTAGTTAAGCTTTGAGCATAAGCAGTTTCTTTAACTGTTACAGCTTCAACGTGTTTTACATCTCCGTAGATGATTGGTGGTTTAACCCCACGAGAACCGTATGATTGAACCCAACCGAATTTAGTAGATGCAAATCCAGCGAAACGTTGACCGAAGAATTCAACCATGTCTGTTCTTTCAAACTCACCATGAACTAATACGTCGATATCAAGATCTTCTTGAATTTTAATCCAACGAGCGATTTCTTCTTCGATGAATTTTTCGTATGCTTCATTAGATAATTCACCTTTTTTCCATAGCGCACGTTGTAGACGTACTTGTTTAGATTGAGGGAATGATCCGATTGTAGTAGTTGGTAATACTGGTAAGTTGTATTTTTTGTTTTGAACTTCACGACGAACTTTGTAATCAGATGGACGAGTTGAACGAACATTTTCGCTTGATTCTAATTCAAGGTTTCTGAATTCAGCATTTTGCAGTTTGTTGAAATCATCAACGTGTTTTTGGTATGCAGCCTCTTCTTTACTGTCTAATTTGTTAGCTAGTAAGTTAAGCTCTTCTAATTTTTGATCAGCAAATGCTAAACCATTTAATAAAGTTTCTTCTAATTCTGTTTCATTTTTAGTTGTAACTGGTACGTGAAGTAATGAACATGAAGGTTGAATTACTAATTCAGCAACATTAGCTTTAAGTTCTTCTAATAATGCAGAACTATCTTCGAAATCATTGCTCCATACATTACGTCCGTCAACAACTCCAGCAAATACTTCTTTATCTTTAAATAGACCAGCTTTTACATTAGCTAAGTTTTCTTCTCTTCCGTGAACGAAGTCTAATCCGAATGCTACAGGTAGATCTACAAGTTTTTCAGCTTCTACTAAAGCTTCAAAGTAAGTTTGGAAGATGAATTTAGCATCTACTTCATTGTTGAAGTGGTTGTACACTTTGTGAGCTAATTCTACATAGTTTTTACCTTCATCAGTAACGAAGATTGGCTCATCTACTTGGATGTAAGAAGCACCAGCTTCAGCTAATTCTTTGAATACTTGAGTATATAATGGTAATAATTTATCTACAGCTTTTTCAAATTCACCTTCAGCAAGACCACTTGATAAAGCTACGTATGTGATTGGTCCTGTGATAACTGGTTTAGCTTTGTCTCCTACGATTTCTTTTTAGCTTTTTGTATAAGTCTAATAGACGAGTGTTGTTTAATTTAGGGTTAACATTTTCCCATTCTGGTACGATATAGTGGTAGTTAGTGTTAAACCATTTTTTTAGTGCAGATGCAACGTTATCTTTGTTACCACGAGCGATATCGAAGAATAAGTCTACATCAACTTCTCTTCCTTCGAAACGTTGTGGAATAACGTTGAATTGAACTGATAAATCTAAAATGTGGTCATATAGTGAGAAATCACCAACAGGGATGAAATCTAAACCAGCATTGAATTGTTTTTTTCGATATAAAGACGACGAAGTTTTTCTGCTTCTTCAAATAACTCGTTTTGACGAACTGTACGAGCCCAGTATCCTTCAATTAATTTTTTTCCATTCTCTTTTTCCCCCAAACGTGGGTATCCTAAACTTGAAATTTTTGTCATTATTTCTTTCCTCCCTAAAATTTTCTTTTTGTATATTGAATTATAAATAAAAACGCCCTTAAACAATAAACTATTATTGTCTAAGGACGTGCGTTTCATACAGTGGTACCACCTTATTTTATGGAAAATCTAAAATTTTGAATTGAATTTTTTAGTTTTCCACCTCATTAAAAATTTTAACGTTATTTCAGCGTAATTATCTAACTTCCGCCTCGATAATTAAAACTCAAAGACCATATTCAAAAAAATTCATTAATCTCTTTTTCAGCTACCGAGATTCTCTGTGTAACTCCTTTTTTTCTACTCATCTTATCAATGTTATATTATATTAATTTATAAAAATAATTTTTACTCAGTCTTAAATACGACAAAAAGGGTAGTAACACAAGGGACGAAATAATCGTGTTACCACCCAATTTTTATAATCTTAAAAATAAACTTTTTAATATTACCTCAATGATTATTAACGGTAATCAACCGGAACTAACTCATTAGTAGTCATTAGTTCAGCTCTGTGACCATTTACAATACACCCAAATCCTTTTTCACCAACCAAAAAGGTCTCTAATAATTAAGTAATACTGCTCTTCACTTCTTCGCTTTTTAAAAACTGTTAAAGAAATATTAACATAAGTCTTTGTCAACACTTTCTAGTATTAAAAACTTTTTCTAAATTGTCAGAAATCTAAGGTAGACCATATATATTAATATATTCTAAAGATAACATTTTAATAATAACTATTTAAGAAATATTTTAACTTTTTACTAATAGTTAGTTAATATCTATAAGGTATACTGTATTCATCAAACAAAAAAAGTTTTGGTAATAAAGTATTAAATAAGAGGAGAAAACTACAAATGAAAAAAATAACTTTATTAAATCAGAAAATTTTACAAAATGGGCTATAAGAAAGGTAAGTGTAGGTGTTGTATCAGCAGCAATAGCTAGTGGTATTTTTTTATAGTTGTTGAGGCGGAGAAGCTCACGCAAGTGATAAACAGTTAGATAAAGCTCCAGTAGTTGAAACTGTGAAACCGCAGGTAGATGAGAATGTAGTTACTAAAAGCAACAGAAAAAGCTGAATCAGTAGAAACAACAGTAAAACCTAAAGAAGCTGATAAAACAGTTGAACAACCTGTAGATAGAGAAGTTAAACCTGAAGTAACAGAAAATAACATTTTAAGTCTTTCTAAAGATACTGTAGATATACCAAAAGTGAATGCAGCAGATATGACTACACATAAAAACAACTCCAGTTGAAGTTAAGAAAGCAGTGATGGATAATACTAAAGATACAGTAAACGTGCCAGCTAAATACCTTGATAAAGCGAACTTTCCTGGACCATTTACAGCCGGAGTAAACCAAGTAATTCCTTATGAATTTTTCGGTGGAGATGGAATGTTAACAAGATTGATCTTAAAATCATCAGATAAAGCACCATGGTCAGATAATGGATCAGCGAAAAATCCAGCGTTATTACCATTAGAAAAACTAGGAAAAGGATTATACTTCTATGAAGTAGACCTAGAAGGAACAAAAGGAAAACAAGATAAAGAATTATTAGACTTATTAAAAGCTAACGGAACACAAAGCTACAAAGCAACAATTAAAGTATACGGTGAAAAAGACGGAAAAGCAGATTTAACTAATGTAGTAGCAACAAAAGACGTAAATGTAAATCTAAATGGATTAACAAGTGTACAAGAAGTTAAAAAAGCAGTAATGGATAATACAAAAGATACAGTAGATGTACCAGCTAAATACTTAGATAAAGCGAACTTCCCTGGACCATTTACAGCCGGAGTAAACCAAGTAATTCCTTATGAATTCTTCGGTGGAGATGGAATGTTAACAAGATTAATCTTAAAATCATCAGATAAAGCACCATGGTCAGATAATGGATCAGCGAAAAATCCAGCGTTATTAAAGATTAGAAAAAAACTAGGAAAAGGATTATACTTCTATGAAGTAGACCTAGAAGGAACAAAAGGAAAACAAGATAAAGAACTATTAGACTTACTAAAAGCAAATGGAACACAAAGCTACAAAGCAACAATCAAAGTATACGGTGAAAAAGACGGAAAAGCAGATTTAACTAATCTAGTAGCGACAAAAGATATTGATGTAAATCTAAATGGATTAACAAGTGTACAAGAAGTTAAAAAAGCAGTAATGGATAATACAAAAGATACAGTAGATGTACCAGCTAAATACTTAGATAAAGCAAACTTCCCTGGACCATTCACAGCTGGAGTAAACCAAGTAATTCCTTACCACTTATTCGCAGGTGACGGAATGTTAACAAGATTAATCTTGAAAGCATCAGATAAAGCACCATGGTCAGATAATGGATCAGCGAAAAATCCAGCACTTCCTCCAGTAGAAAAATTAGGACATGGATTATACTTCTATGAAGTAGATCTAGCAGGAACACAAGGAAAACAAGATAAAGAATTATTAGACTTACTAAAAGCAAATGGAACACAAAGCTACAAAGCAACAATCAAAGTATACGGTGAAAAAGACGGAAAAGCAGATTTAACTAATCTAGTAGCGACAAAAGAAGTGACTATAAATCTGCATAAAGAAACTAAGCAAATGGATATGAAACCAGGAGAAGATATGATGCAAAATAATACAGCTACTGGTTCAATGAATTCAAATGTAAGTGGAAAAGTAATGAATATGAGTAAATCTGATAATATGTCTATGGAATCTAGTATGAATAAAGCTATGATGCCAGAAAATATGACTATGGATTCTCATATGAGTAAAGATATGATGCAAGATAATATGACTATGAATACTCATATGAGTAATGGAATGATGAAAAAAGGTATGTTACCAAAAACAAGTGCAGCACCTGAAGGAACAATGAGTTCAACAAATTCATCAAATACTGGAATACTAGGATTAATCATTGCAAGCTTCTTAGGGTCTATTAGGATTCAGAAGAAAAAAATAATTAATAAATAAAATAAACTTGTAGATTTTATTGAAATAGTGCTATACTTTTATTGTATAGTACTATTTTTGATAAGAGGAGTTAAATATGGTTAATAAAATTTTATTAGTAGATGATGAAATAGAAATAACGGAGATAAATAAACGCTATTTAGAGCAAGGTGGATATGATATTGATATCGCTAATGATGGTAAAGAGGCTTTTAGAAAAATACAAGAAAAAAATAAATATTCTTTAATAATTACAGATATAATGATGCCCAATATGGATGGCTATGATTTAATCAGTGAAGTACAGTATTTAGATGAGGAACAAACCATTTTTATTCATAACAGCGAAAAACAACAGAACCAGATAAAAATCTATGCTTTTAAGTTTGGGGGCAGATGACTATATAGTAAAAACCATTTAGTCCAAGAGAATTAGTTTTTAAGAGTTAGAAATATACTACGTAGAATCGAGAAAAATAGTAGTGAAAAATATTTTTAACTTTTAGGTGATTTGAAAATTAACTATAATAGTAGAATTGCTATTGTAAATGATAAACAATTAGAGCTTACAGTGAAGTCTTTTGAATTATTATGGCTACTAGCTAATAATCCAGAGCGCGTTTTTCTAAAACAGAATTATATGAAAAAAATTTGGCAAGATGAATATGTTGAAGATGCAAATACATTAAACGTGCATATACACTCTTTAAGAAGAATTTTAACAAAATATTCAACAGAAAAAAACACCAAGTATAAAAAAACTGTATGGGGTCTAGGATACAAAATGGAAAAACAAGTTTAAAAAATGGAAAGGAAATATAGTATGAAATTAAGAGATTATATTATTGTTGGATATATTTTTATCATTTTTTTAATAACTATTATGGCTGTTTTTTGGGCTTCAAATTTAATGTTAATTGAAAAAAGATACATATTTTATAGTTGTGATTACAATAATTGCGGGGCTAATTGGAGCTACGATTAGTATTATATTACTAAAAGGTGTATTTAAGTCATTACGTGTATTAAAAAGACAAACGATTAGTATAAGTGAGAAAAAAATTTTGATATTAGCAATACTGTAGAAGGTCCTATTGAGTTTAGAGAATTATCATTATCATTCAATGAAATGGCAAAAACATTTAAAAAGAAAGTTTTGAGTCATTAGAAGAAAGTGAAAAAGAAAAAAATCTCTTATGATAGCCCAGTTATCTCATGATATAAAAACTCCTATAACTTCAATTCAATCAACTGCGGAAGGAATGTTAGACGGAATAATAAAGGAAGAAGAATATAAATATTATCTAGAAACAATTTGTCGACAAACGACTAGATTGAATAAACTTGTTGAAGAATTAAATTATTTAACATTAAGTGTAAAAAGATACTAGTAAAGATGATAAAAATGAAACAATATTTTTAGATAAATTATTGATTGACTGTATGTCAGAGTTTAAGTTGCGAGCAGAAAAAGAAAAAAAGAGATATCTATATTAAAGTTATTCCTGAGAATGCTAAAAATAGTAAGTAATTACAATAAAAATTCAAAGAATTATAGTGAATTTAATAGGTAATGCATTTAAGTATTCACCAAGCGGGACAAAAGATAGAAATAGTTGCCGAAATAAAAAAATCAAGAATTATCTATTTCTATAATTGATGAAGGTTGCGGTATAAAAAGAAGAAGAGATTGATAATATTTTTAAAAAGATTATATCGTGTTGAAGCATCAAGAAATATGAAAACAGGTGGTTATGGCTTAGGTTTGGCAATAGCGAAACAGTTAGCCTTACAAATAAAATGGAGACATATTAGTAGAAAGTGAATATGGCAAAAGGAAGTAAATTTACTTTTAAAAAAATTAATTGTTAATATACTGAGTATACAAGGAAATCTTTGAATCAGATTTATTATTTTGAAAAGAATAATTGGAATTAGATTTTTAGGAATTTTCAATATAAAAAACATGCAAACTTTTTAAATTTTGACAAAATAAATTTTTTTCACGGTATAATGAAAAAATCTACTGAGGAAAATAAATATGGCAAAAATCGAAGTATATTACGCGCCTTAAACGTTCTGAAGGACAACTTAGAGGGATTCAAAAAAATGATAGAAGAAGAGAGAGATTGTATTGATATAATAACTCAATTAAGTGCGGTTCGTTCAAGTGTCGATCGTGTTATTGAGTTATTAATAACAGAAAAAATCTTATGGAATGCATTAATAACCCCTTAGAAAATCCTGTAGAGCAGAAAGAAAAAAATAGAAAAAGCTATAAAATATATAGTAAAAAAATAAATAGTTTAAAGAAATGATAAAAAGACTTGGTTCTAAATAATTAGTAATAGCCCCCAAAAATTTGGACAAATTTTGAAGGGCTATTTATTATGAAATTAACAGATGAAAATAAGATAGAAATATATAGACTTAAGAAAAAAAGGATATCTATATAAGGAACTAGCTAAAAAAAGTTTAAAATTAATATTAGTAATATGAAATACATGGTCAAACTGGCTGATTTACATGGTGAAACCGTACTGATTAAAGGGAAAAAAATAATTACTATCCACCAGAATTAAAAACTAGATATAATCAATGAAGTTTTTAATAATGGGAAATTCTATATACACTACTTCATTAAAGTACGCATTACCAAATACTGGTTTACTTTTGTAATTGGATTTCAAAATTTAAAAGAAAACGGGTATAATATACTAGAGAAACCGAGAGGAAGAACTAGTAAAAATGAAAAAAATAATAATAAAAAGATAGAAAAAATGAATTGTCAAAAGTAGAACAACTAGAGAAGGAACTCGAGTACCTACGTGCGGAAAAATGCAGTTTTAAAAAAAGTTGAGGGAGATAAGGTTAACACAATCTCAAACGAAGAAAAAAACAAAAAAATAGTAGAAGAATTAAAGGAAACACATAGATTAAAACATACTATTAAAGATTTTTAGGCTTATCTCGTTCATCATATTATTATACAAAAAAATAAAGAAGATAAAGATAAAAAGAATAAAAATATAGAAGAAGCTATTCTATTAATTCAGGAAAAAGAACAAATATAGATACGGTTATAGAAGAATAACATTAGAACTTAAAAAAATATGGGATTTATAGTAAATCATAAAAAAAGTTTTTAAGGTTAACGAGAAAAACTAGGTGTATTATCATTCGTAAGACCTACTAGAAAAATACAACTCATATAAAGGAGAAATTGGAAAAATCGCAGATAATATAATAGATAGAGATTTCTTCGCCTCAGAACCATTAAAAAAATGTTATACAGATGTAACTCAATTCAAGGTTGGAGAGGATAAAGTTTATTTAGCACCTATAATTGATGGATATAATGCGGAGATAATAGCTTATAATATTTCATTCTCACCTAACATGGAACAACAGCATAAAATGTTATCACAACTTCAAGATAAAAGATACGACGGTATGATACTTCATAGTGATCAAGGTTGGCAATATCAACATATTGAATATAGACAATCTCTTAAAAACAAAAAGGTATTACGCAATCAATGTCTAGAAAGGGAACATCGGCAGATAAATGCATTTATGGAATCTTTCTTTGAGTTTTAAAATCTGAGATGTATTACGGATTCGAAAAATACTTTCAAGAATAAATATGAATTAAAAAGAAGCCATTATAGATTATATAAAGTATTATAATGAAGAGAGAATAAAAATTGAACTTAGGTGGATTAAGTCCCGTAAACTATAGAAAAATTAATAGAAACAAATATAAATAAAAAAAGAGACTTTCATTCCCTTTTACAGTTTAGATTTTCCTCCTATTTAGTCAAGGACAAGGGCTACGCCTTTTAAAAAATCCTTGACTAAATAGTTCGAAAAAAATCTAAAAATAACTGTAAGGAATGAAAGTCACTAAAAAGTAATAAAATTTACTGACTTTAAAGTTTAAAAATACTAAACAAAAAAATAACTGAATATTTTGTCCAACTTTTTGGGTACAGTACCTTTTAGGAACAAGTCTTTTTGATGATGTATTAATTTTATATTAATGAGAACTTAATATAGTGAAAAATTGGTTGTTTTTTTATTGTTTAATATTTTATTTTGTTTCTCCAGGCCAATTATTCATACCACCTTCGATATTTGTTACATCGAATCCTTGAGTTTCTAAAAAAATCATATGCTTTAGCTGAACGTCCACCCGCTTGGCATATTACATAGTATTTTTTTGATCTTTATCTAATTTAGAAAAATCTGCTCCTAAAGTACTTAAAGGGAAATTTTCAGCAGAAGGTATGTGACCAGCTGCATATTCATGAATTTCTCTTACGTCAAGAATAGTGAGTTTTTTTCACTACTATTATTAGCATATTTCTCATAAAAAAATCTTTCATTGAAATATTGTTTTTCATAGTTGATTCCTTTCAATATTATTAAATTTAACTACTGTATTAATCTGGGAAATTGTTGTATTTTTAACAGAGTTAAATTAACTATAGTCTAATTTTAAACTATTTTACCTCTCCATGCATGCATTCCACCTTTAACATTGACAACATCGAAACCTCTTTTTTTAAGTTTTTATGGCAAGTTTACTTCTTGCTCCAGAGTGACAAATTACATATGTTTTTGCCTGCTACTGGAGAGAAGCTGCCGATTTCATTTAGTGGAATATTTTTTTGCATTTTTATATGGCCTCTTCTAAATTCACCAGGTGTTCTTACATCTATTAACTGAATATTTTTGTTTAAGTTTTTTTGTTCTAGTTCGATAGTAGAAATACTATCTACTTTTTGTGAATAAAAACATTTTTTTCTTACCTCCTACATACCCCTATAGGGTATATTAAAAACATGAATTGAAATCTTTGTCAAGGATGATGATTCACTATAAAGTAATAAGATGATAATAGTCCCAGAAAATTCTAGAGAAAGTAATAAGAAAAATTAATAATACTTTTTAATAAATTTTGGGAAATAATATAAATAAAAAAATTTTTTTATGTTATGGAAATAATTAATTTTAAAAATAAAAACTAACCTCATAGCTTAGATAATAATCTAACTTGAGGTCAGCTTTTTTTATATTTTATTCCTCTTCAGTTTCACGAGGGAAAATCATAGATTCACTAAAGTTTAGGTTGCGAAGAGCGGTGTAAGAATCTTCTAGAGAAATATAGTTTAACTTTCTCATCGTTAATATTCTATATTTTAAAAAGTCGAACTAACTCCATTTGAAGTTCTTTAAGTTCTTCTTCGAAATCGATGTCTTCTAAAAATACTTCAAATAAGGTGAATGAGTAGTATCTATATACATCTTTAACGAATTCTGCAGTATTTTGATCTGAACACTTTTCATCAATAACCTTATAGGCTGTCTCAAGAAGTACTTTTCTTACTGTAGGCGAACAATCAATGATAGCCTGAATTTGGCTAGAAGAAGCTTCAGCTTTTTTTGTTTAATTTCATCTAATTTATTGACGAAGTTTACTTTTCTTCTTTTTGGTATTTTTCTTTAAGTTTCTCATAAAATTCTGGAGTTAGATCTTTAGCCACAAAATGACGTATTAAACGGCGTTTTAGATTGGATTCTTTTATATATATTCTTAAATTAAGTAATAAGTTTTTTGGTATCGAATATGTGAACAATAAAGATTTTCTAAGTTGCATAAGTTTAGAAATTTCTAAAAATTTGCTCAATGTTTGGATTATCTTTAAGAATTTCAGGAAGGGCTTTATCTTGGGCTCTCATTATTTTTTTGTGTAATGCTAGAGCTTCTTTTTGTATTCTTAAATTCTCCAGTTTGCATATTTCTGAAATATGTTTTTAATTCGTGTAAACTTTTTATTTCGAAAGCATAAGCAACTTTTTCTTCAATAGATTTTTTAGAAATATCACGCTGTTTTAATTCTTCAAGTGTCCCATCTAGGATTTTCTCACGAAGAGAGTATTGATTATATTCTTTTTCTTCATCCTCATCTTTAACAACAAGAGGAAGGGCGATTGTACCGATAACAATACTTAGTAATACAACATTACTCGCAATGAATAGGATAGTATTTCTAAGTGGGAAGTTATCCCCAGTAGAAGTTACAACTGGAATCATAAGTGCTGTGGCAAGTGTTACTGTACCATGAATACCACATAAACTAGCAATTAATGAGTAACTGAATCTAGAATAGTTACCTTTTGTCAAATTTTTCTATTTAATATTATTTTTGCTGTTTTTTTCTAGCAGTTGTAAAAATGATGAGGTTGAAATGATATGTAGTTAAAAATATACAAAGGTCAATCTGACTATCATTAGTCCTAAAAACAATAACTAATGAGATAATGAATCCATATACTATATTAATCTCTATTGTTAAACATTGTATGGTATATTTCAGGAAGTAAATATCCTAAAAAGGTAAATACGAATCCATTAAGAACATAACTTGCTATTTGTTGAGTACTATCTATAGTTACTGCAGCATCACTACTTACAACAGTAAGTAAGTGAAGTTTTCTTTGATAGTTGTAAACTAGAGCTGTAATCACTACAGCTACGATACCAGAGACACCAATATGTTCTGCAAGATAGAATACTATAACTGGTGTTATTAATTGAAAAAAATAACTAAAAATATTAGATTCATCAGCAAACTTTGTTGAAAATATAAACTTAATATAAGAGAAAGCTATCCCAATAATAAGTCCAAAGATTGCTCCACCTCCTGCAACTACTAAAAATTTATAACTAGCATTTGTGACAGAAAATGTGTTAGTAAGAACGGCTGCTAGAGCTATATTAAATGATACAAGCCCAGAAGCATCATTAAGAAGTGATTCACCTTCTAATATAGCCATAAGTCCTTTAGGTAATTTCATTCCTTTAGTTATTGATTTAACAGCAACAGCATCAGTAGGTGATAAGATAGCAGCTAAAACAAAACACGCTGCCCATGGAATCATTGGAAGTAATAAATGAATTATGCTACCAACAATAATTACCGTCACAAGAACTAAAGATATTGCCATATATATAATTGTTTTTTTATACAACCAAATATTTTTTAATGAAGAGTTAAAACCATCAGTAAACAATAATGGAGCAATAACTAACATCATAAACATTTCTGATTCAAACTCAAAATGAAGTGGAAGATTAGGAATAAATGTTACCGCAGCTCCAAGTATTATTTGGAACAAAGCTGCTGGAATACGAGGAATAATATTGTTAAGAAAAGAACCAAGAATAACAATAACTATTAGTATCCCAAGAGTAGTTAGTATTTCCATAGAAAAACTCCTTTTGTAATTATTTTATTATTTATTTGTACCAATATATTTTACAATTATTTAATATTAAAATCAACGATTATACAATTTGAAGGAAGTTAATAATGAATATTGTAAAAACATTAATTTTTAATAGTTTTTAGAAGAGGTGTTATTTGTTATTTTTTTAGAGGTTAAGTAAGGGCTTCAGTACACGTCAATAGATGTCAAAATATTGATTTTAAATGATTTTTTTGATTTTTTTGAAACTCATTACATCGCACTATAAATCAATAAAAAAACTCTACCTTTTTTTAGATAAATATATCAGTTGGATATTGAAGTTAATCCCTGCTATCATTTTCGATGGCAGGACTTTTTTTAATATTTGGAATACTAACTTCTTATCTATATTTTGGTGGAGTTGAAGTTGACATCTACAAAGTTTAATGTTAAAATATATTCAAAAATATATTTGAATGAGGTGTTTTATGATTCAAAATGTTGTTACTTCAATAATCCTGTATTCTGGGACAGCCGTAGACTTACTTATTATCCTAATGTTATTTTTTGCCAAAAGAAAAAGCAGAAAAGACATCATTAACATCTATTTAGGACAATTTCTAGGCTCTGTTAGTCTAATATTGCTAAGTTTACTTTTTGCGTTTGTCTTAAATTATATTCCTAGTAAAGAGATTTTAGGTTTGCTCGGTTTGATTCCAATTTTCTTAGGTCTCAAAGTTTTGATTTTAGGAGATTCTGATGGAGAAGCTATTGCCAAAGAAGGGTTGCGCAAAGATAATAAAAACTTGATTTTTTTAGTCGCTATGATTACTTTTGCAAGTTGTGGTGCTGACAATATTGGTATCTTTTGTCCCGTATTTTATTACATTAAATTTAGCGGATTTGATAGTGGCTTTACTTACATTTCTAGTCATGATTTATCTCTTGGTTTTTTCTGCTCAAAAATTGGCACAAGTCCCATCTGTTGGAGAAACTTTGGAAAAATATAGCAGATGGTTTATTGCCGTTGTTTATTTAGGATTGGGGATATATATCCTGATTGAAAATAACAGTTTTGACATGCTATGGACTATGTTAGGCTAGGAGAAAATATTATGAAAAAAGATAGTATCTGCCAAGTGAATATTATAAATCAACAAAATGTTACAACCGCAATGAACTACCTTGAAAAGGAAAAAGTCCAAAAATCACTTCGCATTTTAACAAAGTTTACCGATAATAAACAGATAAATATCATCTTTTATCTCCTTGCTGTTGAAGAACTCTGTGTCTGTGATATAGCCTGTTTACTAGATCTCAGTATGGCATCTGCATCCCACCATCTTCGTAAACTAGCCAATGAAAAATATCTTGGACACTAGAAGAGAGGGGAAAAATTATATATTATTTTATAAAAGATGAGGAAATCAGAGATTTTTAATCAACTAGGATAACAACTATTTTTTTACTACTTTTACCATGATTATATATAGGACTTAGCTATGAAATTTTTTGATGAAATTTACTCACAAGAAATACCTACTTGTATCATGTTGATACTGTCAGTAAGTATGTGTAAACACTCAAGTAGAGTTATGGAGTATTAATCAAATAAGTTTTCGAGTGTGTCATAATATTGGTCAACCCTTTTATGGATTCGTTGGCTTTTCTTGAAATTATAATCTTCAAATAAAGTAACTAAGTAACGTTCCAGAGCCTCCTCGTTAGGAAAAAAACCTTCTTTTTCGTTTGACGTTTGATTTCTTTATTAAGGGACTCAATGAGGTTTGTCAAATAAATGCTGTACCAAATCTGGTATTGAAACTGATAATATGCACTATTATAACCTATTTATACATTTTTATTTTATCAAAACTAGACATTCTTATTTTATCATTTTCAATTAGTAAGTCTAGGATCACCAGATTATGGTTTCCATTTGTTCCGACATACTCATGATTCAATATTGCTTAATGCAGGCATAAATTGGAAAGAACTCCAAGTCAGAATGGGAATAAGTCAATGTCAACTACTATGGATACTTACGCAGAGTTAGCACCTCAAAGAAAGCTAGAAACAGTCAGCATTTATTTAGATAAGATTGCTAAATTAACTTATTTACTACTCTAGTTTTCGCTCTACCTTTTGAAGGCTAAATTCTCATAAACGTTGATATAACAGTATTTAAAGGTTGATGAAATAACATTAACAACCTTTACAGATATAGAAATTATCGCTATATCAAAATATTAATATTCTGATATAGCGATTGATTTCAAATTTTTCATATTATTAACTTTATTATTTACCAACCAATTACTTTTTCCATCTTCTATTTTAATATCAGCGTCATAAAGTTTATTTAGAAGCTCTTCATCAAAGAAGTTCTTAGCTTTTATCATTTTTATAATTTTTTTCCATTAAGAAGAGCAATAATATTATCACTGTATGCCAGTGCTTTGATTAATATCATGCAATACCATGATAATAGTAATTCCTAGAGATTTATTAAGCTCTCTTACAAGCTGCATTATAGATTTTTGATATTTTATATCAAGGAAGGTCGTAGGTTCATCTAATATAATAATATCGGTGCTTTGTGCAAGTGCCATTGCGATGTAAACACGTTGAAGCTGGCCTCCAGATAATTCATCTACACGTTTATCTCTATAGGCTTTTTAAATTAGTTTTTTTCAAGAGCAAATTCAATCTTTTCAACATCACTAGAAGTAGGCTTGTAAAAAGAAAATATTTTGGTAAGGGAAGTCTAGCGAAACTAACCATATCATAGACGGTAATTTCTCGTGGAGTTTCATTCTTTTGATAAACAACTGCAAGAATACTCGCAAGTTCTTTTAATGAATATGAATTTAATTCTTTACCTTCGAGTTTGATACTTCCAGAATTATAGTTTAAATTTTTTTGCCAATATTTTTATAAGTGTACTTTTACCACAAACCATTTTTACCAAGTAGGGTAGTGATTTTTACCTTTTTCTATATTTACATTTAGACCTTCAAAAAGAGCATTTTTATTATCATACTTAAACGTCAGGTTATTAATTTCTATTATATTTTCCATTAACTTACTCCTTTCTTAACTAAAATAATAAATGCAGGTCCACCTATAATCATCATTATTAAATCAGCAGGTATTTCGATTGGAGCGAAAATAACACGACCGATTGTATCGAATAATAGTAGAATAAATGCTCCTAGTAGAGCACTAAATGGGATGGTGTAAATATGATTTCGTCCAATTATAATCTTAGCTATATGAGGTGTAATAAGAGCTAAGAATACCATTACACCTGCCACTGCTGTAGAAACAGAAGCAAGAGCTACTGCAACAAATGAAATTAACAGACGAATCATATTAATATTGATTCCTAGTGAACTAATAATATTATCATCTAAAGCGAAGATATTACATAGTTTAGCTAAGAAGAAACTAATAACTAGTAGTATAGGAATCCAGCTTAGTAATAATGCAACATCGTCCCAGTTTTTAGTTCCTAAACCAACAGTTTTGAATGTAGATGATGTAGTAGAGTTAGCTGCATTCAAGTACTGCATAGAACTCAGTATTCCTGTAAAGAAATAACTTATCGCAATACCGATTAAAATAATTTTAACATTATTTTTTTGTTCTACCAGCTAAGTAATAGATAATTAAAAAAACCAAGGACACCACCGATGATAGAAAATACAGACTTAAATATCATAAATTGTGGGAATATCCCTAATCCCAAGTATAAAAATAGGTTTGCTCCACTAGAAACACCTATAATACTAGGATCGACAAGCGGGTTCTTTAATACTGTTTGTAATAATAAACCACTAACGCCAAGAGCTGCACCTACAAGTATAGTGATGATAATTCTTGGGAAACGAACGTCGATAATTGCATTAACATTGGCGTATTCTCCAGTAAATATACCAACAGCTAATTGTCCGACGCTAGCTTTTATACTACCACTATTCGCTGCAAAAAATATTGTACTTAATAAAAGTAGAATAAGAACAGAAAAAGTGATTGTTTTTTTGTTTTTAAACATTAAGAACCTCCTTATATAGTTATATGTTTAGTATAACATATGTAGTTTATAATTCAAATTATAAAAACCAGAAGCAGCTATATGCTACTTCTGGCTACTAGTTTTAGTTACTATAGAAAATACTGTATAGACTTTCTAATCCTTTTTGGTAATCGTATGTAGCTGTCATACCAAACATTGAGCTATCTAAGTCGACAACTTTATTATTTTTTACTGCATCGAAGTGAGACCAACTTTTGTTGTTTTCAAATTCTTTTTAAACATTTCATTTACGGTATCAGGCATAGCATGAGCAGTGCGTAAAATAAAGTCTGGTTTATCATTTAAAGCAGTTTCTAAGTTTAGATTTTTAAACTCTTCAGTACCTTTAATGATATTTTCACCACCTGCTAATTTTACAAGGTTACCTACATAAGATTTTTCAGTAGCAGCCATATAACTTCCAGGTAATCCCATAAGAACTAAAACTTTTTGGTTTCTTTTTTTATTTTGCGATTTTCTCATTGAATTTAGCGAAGAAATCATCATGTTCTTTCTTTTTAATTCTTTTGAATTTTTTTCTGTTTTACCAAATTCTTTTTGCAAGGTCTTCTGTAATAGAATATAGTCCATTAACGCTACGAATATCTACAAATTTATAAGATATTTTATTTTTCTCGAATCCTTCTTTTATCCAGTCTTGTAAACTATCTGGAGCATATACGATAGAAGGATTAATAGATTTGATAACTTCCATATTTGGATTCATTGGAAGACCGATTTGAACAGTATTGTCATATCTTTTAGGCATACGACCTAATTTTTGTAGTAGGAACACCTGCTAATTTAATGTCAAGTACATTTGCGACTTGAGCTAGAGCTACAGAGTCCATTACTACACGTTTTCCATTTTTCTTCTTCAGATTTTTTTGTCTTTATTTACACCTGTTAAGTCTATCGTTTCATTAAAAGCTTTATCAGCTAGATTAGGATCAGTTCCAGTAGTGTTACCAGCTTTATTTTGTGATGAACAAGCAGTAAGAACTAGAATGCTGGCTAATAGTAGTGTAAATAGTAGGGATAGTTTTCTTTTCATGAATTATCTCCTAGTTATTTTTTTCTTTTTACGAGGAAAGTAAAGTCCAGCGGCTATCAGAAGAACTCCAATACCACCCTAAATAGTAAGGTGTGTAGTTTGTTTCTTTGATAACTTCCATATCTAAGCCGTCATTTCCGTTTTTAATAGTATCAGTATTAACTTCTACGAAGTAACGAACAGGACGATTCATAGGTTCTACGTACATTTGTACCATAGCTAAGAAGTTTTCATTTGGTACTTCGAATCGATAATCAACATAGCTATCTTTATATTGTTCAATGTTAACTTTTGTTTCAGTAGCTTCTACTTGCTTAAATTCTCCATCTTTTTGAAGAACTTTAATGAAAGGACCTTGTTCTTTACTACGTTGAACCCAGTTCATAAGGTGAACACGTACAGTTGCGTATAATTTACCATCTTTTGTACGTTGAAGCATAGCTTTAGACCAACGTTTTTCACCATTAGATTTTTGATTTTTTAGAGCTTCATTTAGATCTCCACCTGCATTAATAGGTGAGATTACTCCTTGTACCATACCTTCACCGATAGCAGTATTTTTAGTACCACCATCAGCAGTAACACCAGTAATAGGGTTTAGATATGAACCTGTAATGTCAAGGTTATAAAGACCAGGATTTTTTGTCTTTTGATTATCTTTGAAGTAATCTTCTAATTTTTTAGCAACAAAACCTTCAGGTGCTTTATTCTCATCTTTTTTATCTTTGTTCTCTTCTTCTTTTTTCTTATCTTCAGCTTTTTTATCTTTGTCTTTAGAAGAATCTTCAGAACCAGAAATTAGGTTAGCTGCTGACCAGTTAAATTTAATAATAGCATTTTGTGATGCATCTCCACCCATAATTTGGTTCATAGCATCAACAGCAACTCTAACACCGACTTTGTCAGGTTTAGCTTCACCAAAATTAAAGCTTAGAGTTCCTGGGTATGTACTAGTACCACCATCTAAATTAGTATCGTTATAAGTACTTGTTACAGAAGCAGCGGTTAGGCTACCAGAAAAAATTGGAGATGAGTAGATGCTAAGTGATAATAAGTGACCGTGCATATTACTGAAATCCATTGGAGTGAATTGTACAGAGATAGTAGAGGTATTATTATCATGAACATTTACAGTAGCATGTGTAGCTAGTGCATTATTTCCCATAGAAAGACGCCCACTGTTTTCAGAATGCCACAGTTCTACAGGAACGCTGTATACTCTGTCAGCTGCATGTACTTTTTTAACGAATGGTACATTACTAGATGTAACGATAAATGTTAATGTAGCAATAACTATCGTCAACAGTTTTAAAAATTCGTTTCATTATAAAAACTCACTTTCTTTTTATTTAATTTTTAATAAGAAAGGCGGGAAGTTTCCCGCCTTACGGAATCGATAATAGTAAGCTAAATTAGCGGGATATTATCTTATTATTTTTGTTTTCTTCTTCCAACAAGAACTGCACTGACTAGAGTAAGAGCTCCTGCAAGAATAGATGAAGATGTTTCTAAACCAGTGTTAGAAAGTCTACCATTGTTTAAACGTCCACCTTTTGGAGTTAAAGCACCAGTGCCATTACCAGCGGCACTTGATCCTGGTTGTCCACCAGCTATAGGTTGTCCTTGCTGTTCAGTCACATTAGACCAGTCAAATGATAAAGTAGCATTTTGTTTACCACCACCTGCCATAATAGTTTCCATGGCTTGAACAAATACAGAAACAGGGACAGTTGATAGTTTTTTATTAGATGTGAAGTGGACTTGTACTTGGTTCATAGCACCACCTGTTTTTGTAACAGGATACTCTGTACCATTTACCCAAAAACCAGAAATTCCGTCATTAAATGTTCCAACACTAATATTGTGGAAACGAACAATATAGTGATAAGTACTTCCTTCTTTGAATACAGTAACATTACTATGTTCTAGAGCTGCATCTCCCATAGATTTTCTATTAGGTTGGTAAGCATTTAGTAATGTTGCTTTTACTCCGTTATAGTATGTTGCAGTAGCAGCAGGTTTAGGAGTTTTTGGAGTTTCAGCAGGTTTTGGAGTTTTTGGAGTTTCAGCAGGTTTTGGAGTTTTTGGAGTTTCAGCAGGTTTTGGAGTTTCAGATGGTTTAGCTGGTGTTGTAGGTTGACTTGGAGCAGTCGGATTAGTAGAAGATTCAGCCGGTTTAGATTCAGCCGCTTTTGGAGTAAGTTTTTCTTCTAGTCCATCTGTCTTGATTTGAAGAAATGCACTTTGTTTACCACTACCGGGCATTATTTTATCCATTGCCGTAACGAAAAACATCTACTGGTATTTTATTTTCTAATGTTGCTAAAGTAAATTCTGCTTCTTTAGGATTTAGAGCATTTGGATAATCAACTTTATTTAGACTCACTTCTTTACCATTTACCCAAAAACGTCCAATTCCATCGTTTTGTCCACCAAAAGTAATATTTTGCCAAATTACTTTATATTTATATCCGCTATTAACTTTTTGTACAGTAGTTTTTACTAATGCTGCATTACCCATTGAAGGTCTATTCTCATATGCGTGCATTAATTTACTATCTACATCTACTTGGATTTTGAGTATCAGCTGCTAATAAAACTTTATTGTTTTGTGTAGTTGTTGAATAATCTACTACAGCAATTGTAGAAATAATCGTTACTGCGGATAGAACTTTTAATAATTTATTTGCTTTCATCTTATCTTGAATTCTCCTTATATTTCTTTATACATGACTTTATACAAAGGGATAAATTATCCTTTGTATAAGAGTTTAGTTTATATTAATTTGTTATTTTTCTGCGTAGTACTAGAGCAGATAATAATACTAGTGCACCTAAACCAACAGTTGCTGTTGAACTTACTCCAGTATTAGCTAAAGCTTTTAGTTCTTTAGCTACAGTTTGTGAAGTTTTTTCAGCCTCAGCTTTTTCATCTTCTTTGTTTTCATTTTGGCCAAAGATATCTTGTGTCGATGGTTGTGCTTGTTCTTTTGCTTTTTGCTCTTTGTTTAAATCATTGATATTTAATTCTGGTAATTCAGGTTGAACAAGAGCTTCACCAGTTTCAAATTTTGTTTTTTCTCTTTCAAGTTTTTCTTTTTCAGCTTGAGCTTTAGCAGCAGCCTCTTTTTCTAATCTTTCTTTTTCAAGACGATCAGCTTCAGCTTTTTCTTTTTCAGCTTGAGCTTTAGCAGCAGCTTCTTTCTCTAATCTTTCTTTTTCAAGACGATCGGCTTCAGCTTTTTGGCTTTTTTTCTTTTTCAAGTCTTTCTTTTTCAGCTTGAGCTTTTAGCAAAGAGCTTCTTTTTCTAATCTTTCTTTTTCAAGACGATCGGCTTCAGCTTTTTGAGCTTTTTCTTTTTCAAGTCTTTCTTTTTCGGCTTGAGCTTTAGCAGCAGCTTCTTTTTCTAATCTTTCTTTTTCAGCTTGAGCTTTTGTAGTTTCATCTTTGTGTAATGATGTTACTTGATCAGTTGTTAATGGAGTAGCAGCATCCCAGTTAAATTTAAGTGTTGCAGGAACACTTGAATGACCTCTTAAAGGTTTTCCATCTACTAATACAGAGAATGTAATTGTTTTTTCAGTTAGTTTTTCTGGACTTGTGAAGTGGAATACTTTTTCATGTCCTTCGCCACCAAGGTCTGTTCTTTCAGCTGAGGCATTATCAACTGTTAGGGTATCTACAGTTCCTACTTGAGCTCCAAAACTCAAGTCTTTAAATGTTAGATAGTAGTGATAAGAATCATTTACTTTTTCAACACGAGTTTTTCATGTACTAATGCACCATCTGCCATTGAAGGTTTATCGGCAACATGGCATTATTAATTTTAGCAGGAACTAAGTTATTAGCAGCTTCTTCTTTAACTTTTTCTACAGTAGGGAAATTGAGATCTAAAGTTGCATCGATTTCATTGCCTTTTTTTATCTTGTTTTGTTACTACTGTTATTTTGAGTTGAACTTTGTCTAGTAATTGATTTGTTGTAAATGAAACTTCTTTTATTAGTACCGTTTAATGGAGTAATTAGTGCATTATTGCCATTATATGAAATTTTTGAAAAATTGATATTTAGTACGTTTAGTAACAAAATGTATTACCAGTTGCTTCTTTTAATTTTAAATGTGTATTTGTATTCTGAACCTTGTTTCTCAATTTTTACATCTTTTTCAAATAAGTTAGTATATGTTGAAATTTGTTTATTATCTTTTTGATATTTTAATTCCCCTTTTACAGTAGTAGGGAAAGTAGCAGGTACTTTATCAGCAGTTACTGCATGATCGGGGAACTGTAGGTGCAACAGGTTTAGGTTCTTCTTTTGGTTTAGTTGGTGCTGGAGTTACTGGTTTTGGTTTAGCTGGTGCAACTACATCTTCCAATTTTACAGGTCGTTCTTTATAGTCAGTAGCTGTTTCATAGTATAATTTTAATGTAACGAAGTGTGACATTAAAAGCACCGTTAGGATATGGAGCAGTACCGTCTAATTGAATTTTTTTCTAATAGTTTATCAGTAGTGATAGAACCTTCTTTTACTGAAGAATTACCGTTTGATGCTAAAGTTGTTAATGGAATATCTTTGCCTTGATATGCAACTTTGTGTAATTCGAACGGATAGAATTCTCCACCTACATTAGCAAGCCCTTTTTTAAATCTAAGAGTATATTTGTATTTATCTCCAACTTTTTCAACTTTAACATAACTATCTAATGCAGAACCGTATAATGATTCTTCATCATTGTTGTTAGCATTTCTTAAGTGTCCTTGAACGTGAATAGGGAAGTCTTTTTTAATAGTTCCTTTATATTCAACGTCTTTATTAGGGTTATCGTAAGTTGCAGCTTCAGTAGTTATCAGCTGTGACTTTTTCTAGCTAAAGATGATAAATCAAATTTTAAAATCATTTTTGAGTTCCAGTTCCAGGATTATGAGTCGCTTCACCAATAGATTCCATAACAGGAACAAACACTTCAGTAAATGTTTCTAGTTTATTATTATCATCAATTTTATTTTTATCTACATTGTAAGTAACAGTTTTTGGATAAACAGTACGATTAGGGAATTTCTTTTTGTATGTATCAATATATGCGTCTTTTTCGTTTTCAGCGTAATTTTCAACTATAGTAGAGTCTTTAAATTCATTGTCTTTTATTTCAAAAACGATTTGAATGGAGTTTTATCACCATCATAGTATTTTAAGTCTCCTAAGTATCCTGTAAGACCTTTAGATGGATCAGTTCCAAATGTAATAGGTTTAAATGAAACAGTTACAGAGTACTGTCCATTTTTTACTATTAATTTTGTTTTTTCGTTATCTAATCCAGAGGCAGCCATAGAAGGATTTTTCCCGTTACCGAAGTTAATAGCTTCAGCAGTAATCTTATATTCTCCATCTTTTAAAGCTTTAACATCTTGAGCTACAGTAGCTGGTTCTTCAGCTTTAGGAGCTGTAGTAGAGTTTGCAGTTGGAGTAGCTGTTGTTGAAGTAGGTTTTGCAGTGTTTGATGAATTCGTAGTAGGAGTTGTTGTAGTATTTGTTACAACAGGTGTCTCATCTGCTGCGAATACAAAGTTATCTTGATCATATGCTTCAATTGCTGCAACAGCAGAAAAGATAGCAGTTGCTGACAAAACTTTTAATAATGTTGTATTTTTCATAGTTTGTAAAGATCTCCTTTATATATAAGTTGTTGATTATTATTTAAATCCTTAACACTATTATATTACAAAAGATATGAAAAATAAAAGATTAAAATGATAATTAATCTCATGTATAGTCTGAAATAGACAAAATTTCCTACAAAGTTTCATAGTAAATTCACAATTTTTGACATATTTCATATATTTATCAACCTTATAAAAATATAAAAAAATATTATTATTAAAAGTTTTTTTGCGTTAATACAATATAGTATTTTTAAAGGGTTTGTAAGCCTTTAAACTGATTTATTGACATTTGTAATTTTATGTGCTACGATTTAAAAGGTTAATAAAATATAATCACTGGGGAGCCTTTTTGGCTGAGATAACAAAGTTAGACCCTTTGACCTGATCTAGATAATACTAGCGGAGGAAATGTGAAATGATATGAAATAGGTTTATTCTTTTAAAAGAGTAAAATATACTATAAGTACATAAATTTACATAAATCTCCTGCGTTAGTAGGGGATTTTTCTTTTCCTAAAGTGGTGATATTTTATACTAAAAATATAATACCAGGGGGATATACCTATGAAACTTATTACTGAAATTATGGAAGAAAAGGCATTGCCGATTGTTGACAAGATATATAATGATGGCTTTATTCAAGGTTTGATTCGTGCTGATTTATCTAAGGAAGCTGTGGAACACTATTTAAAAGCTGATGCTCTATACTTAGAAAATTTCAGCGATATTTATGCAATGCTCTTAGCGAAAAGTAATGATAAAGTTGAAAAAAACTTTTTCTTAGATCAAATAAATTTTGTATTGAATGAAGAAATTGCTGCTCATAAAAATTTAGCTGATTATGTAGGGAGAGATTATCAAGATATAATTAAAGGTGGAGAGTGGTATCCATCTGCAGATCATTATATAAAACATATGTACTATAATGCGTTTGCATTCGGTATGGCAGAAACTTTAAGTGCAATGGCGCCATGTCCATGGATTTATAAAATGGTAGCTAGAAAAAAATTTTAGCTAATCATAATTTAGCAGAAGATCATCCATTAAAATTCTGGGTAGAGTTTTATGCTGACGGTTTAGTAGATGAAGTGCTTACTGAATATCATAAAATTATTAATCGTGAAGCTGAATTTATGAGTGAAGAAGGTAAACAAAGACTTATTAAAAACTTCTTAGAAAGTTGTGAACATGAACGTCGTTTCTTCAATATGAGCTATACACAAGAACGTTGGGGATTTAGAGGTATAGGATATGAGTAAATTAAATATTGCATTGACTATTGCAGGAACCGATCCAACAGGGTGGAGCAGGAATTATGGCTGACCTGAAAAGTTTCCAGGCACGTGAAGTGTATGGAATGGCTGTAGTTACTAGTGTTGTTGCACAAAAATACGTCTAGGGTGTTCAAAATGATAAGAAACTTGGATTTAGATATATTAGAAGCGCAATTAAAAAGTGTGTTTTGATGATATAACACCTGATAGTATAAAAAAACTGGAATGATAGCAAATGCTGATATGATGAAATTAATTAAGAGATATTTACCTAAAAGATGTTCCTTATGTTGTTGATCCAGTAATGGTTGCGACAAGCGGGTGATAAATTGATAGATGATGTTGCAAGAAAACATTTAAAAGAAGAGATATTACCACTAGCAACTATTATTACACCAAATGTACCAGAGGCAGAAGAAATTGTTAATTTTAAAAATATTAACAGAGGATGATGTTAAATCGTGCAGGAAAGTTTCATTATCGACGAAGTTGGATGTAAGTCAGTAGTTATAAAAAGGTGGACATCTAACAGGAGAAGCGAAAGATTATTTATTTCTTTAAATGATGGGAACTAAAGAAAAGTATGGACTAGTGAAAGATTTAAGACTAATCATACACATGGAACAGGATGTACATTCTCAGCTGTTATTACAGCAGAGTTAGCAAAAAGGTAAAAGTATAATTGAAGCTGTGGATATGGGGAAAAAAATTTATTATCGCAGCAATAAAATACACACCAGAGCTAGGTCATGGGAAATGGACCTGTAAATCATATTGCGTTTAAAGGAGATTTATAAATATGACAAGTTTAAAAATTATTAAAAGAAAAAAAGCACCGTTAGTGATTTGTATAACTAATGATGTAGTTAAAAGAAATTTCACAGCAAACGGATTAGTAGCATTAGGAGCATCACCAGCGATGAGTGAATATCCAGAAGACTTAGAAGATTTATTAAAATATGCTGGAGGATTATTAATCAATATTGGTACATTAACAGATGAGAATTGGAAGTTATATCAAGAAGCTCTTAAAATAGCTGAAAAATATAATGTACCTGCAGTATTAGATCCTGTGGCCTGTGGAGCGGGAGCATATAGAAAAAAAGTATCAGATGATTTAATTAACAATTACAAACTATCAGCTATAAGAGGAAATGCTGGCGAGATTGCATCATTAGTTGGTATAAATGTAGCTTCTAAGGGAGTAGACAGTGCTGGAGTAGATAATATTGATGAAATTGCCTTAGCAGCAAATGCTAAGTTTAATATTCCAATAGTAGTAACTGGGGAAGTTGATGCTATTGCTGTTAACGGTGAGGTAGTGACTATCCATAACGGAAGTTCAATGATGCCGAAAGTTATTGGAACAGGGTGCTTATTAGGAGCAGTTCTAGCAAGTTTCATAGGATTAGAAAAAGGACAAGAATTGAAGTCTTTAGAAACAGCAATGTTAGTATATAATATTGCCGGGAAATGGCTGAAAAAAAGTGTCCTAATGGACATCTACCAGGAACATTTAAAGTTGAATTTATTAATGCGTTATATGAAATAACTGATAAAGATATAGAAGAGTTTAAAAAAGGTGAAATAAGATGTTTAATAAAGAACTATTAAAAATTATATTTTTATTTGTGGAACGACTACTTGCTTAGGTAAGGATTTATATACAGTTGTTGAAGATGCTTTAAAAGGTGGTATAACTTTATTTCAATTTCGAGAAAAAGGTAAAGGTGCTTTAGAAGGTAAAGAAAAACTGGAATTAGCAATAAAACTTAAAAATCTTTGTAAAAAATACAATGTACCGTTTATCGTAAATGATGATATAGAGTTGGCATTAGAAATTGATGCTGATGGGGTTCATGTAGGACAAGATGACCTTGGTGTTGATGAAATTAGAAAATTGATGCCAAATAAAATAATTGGTCTTTCTATAGGAAATGAAGAAGAACTTAAACAATCAAAAGTTGAATATGTAGATTATGTTGGTGTAGGACCTGTATATGTCACGCAATCAAAAGATGATGCAGGTGGTGCAATAGGGTATGAAGGACTAGAATTAATGAGAAAATTATTACCTCAGATGCCATTAGTGGCAATCGGTGGGTATTCAGACACAACATATTAAAGATGTTATGAAAACAAATGTCGATGGTGTATCTATTATTTCAGCAATTTCATATTCAGATAATATTGAAAAAAACAGTTCGTGAAATGAACGAACAATTTTAAAAATTAGCCCTCCAAAGGAAAAATCATTTGCTTGATATTTTTCAAGTGATGAATACTAGAGTAGAATGGAAAAATTTTATACCGGTTTTTATTCTGCTCTTTTTACATTATCAATTGATAAATATAAATGATAAGTTATATAATTAGTGTGAAAAAGAATGCTAAAATATTGATAGGGAGGAATTTTTATGACGAATATAGTATTAATACATGGTACATGGTGTGATGGAACTGTGTGGGGAGAATTCGCAGATGATCTGAAAAAATTAGGTTTAAATGTATATACTCCAACTCTAAGATATCATGATTTATCGTATGAAGAAGTAGAAGAAAAAGTAGCAGAGGTTAGTTTAGATGAATTTGCTGATGATATTGTAGATCTAATAGAAACGCTAGATGAAGCTCCGATTGTATTGGGGCATTCGTTAGGAGGGCTTCTTGCACAGAAAGTTGCTATGAAGACAAAGACTAAGGGGCTTATTTTAATGGGGACTGCACCTGCGGCAGGAATTTTCGCTTTTTACCCAAGTATGGTAATTTGTTTCTATAAACATTTTCTACGTTGGGGGTTCTGGAAAAAATCTATGCCACCTTATAAACATGCCTTCTATGATTATTGTATGAATAATCAAGATGAAGCGGATAAGGAAAGAGAATTTTCTAAATTAGTTCCAGAATCTGGATTTACATACTTCCAAATGGCATTACCTTTTTTAGATAAGCAAAAAGGTGCATATATTGATTTTGAAAAAGTAAATGAACCAGTCTTAGTAATAACAGGCAGTGAAGATAAAATGGTGAATCCAAATATAGCAAGAGCAACAGCAAAAAGATATAAAAATGCAACTCTAAATGTTATAGAAGGTTCAGATCATATGTATGAAGCTCCAAAATTTAGAGATAAAACTGTGGAAGCAATAGAAAAGTGGCTGAAAAACAACAATCTCAACTAGTGATTTTTTTAGAAGAGATAGTATTTTATGTAAATGAAAAAGTAAATATTCATGAATTTTCAAAAAAACTTTTTAAAAAAATTCAAAAAAAGTGTTGACATTTTTTTAATTTTGAATGATAACATAGAGTCAAGTTAAAAAAATTACCGATATTCAAATAAGTACTTTATAGGAACTTTTACAGAGAGTGTGAGTAGGGTGAAAAGCACACAATGCAGATGATAGAAGAAAATGGTTTGAATGGTAAAAAAAGTGAGTTTTAAAACACAAGCTTTTTTCGTAGGCGTTACGTTACAAACGCACACTATCTCGGATATATTCTAGATGCATAGACGATGTAGTGGTAAAGTTCGTAGTTTACGAAAAAGTAAGGTGGTACCGTGAAATTAGTTTTTCGCCCTTATTCTCTCAGGAGAGTAAGGGGTGATTTTTTTACATAAAAATTCACAGAAAGCCTAAATATTAATAATAAAAAATTAAAAGGAGAAAAATTATATAATGAAGAAATTATTATTTTTTTAGTAACAAGTTTTATACTTGGAATCAGTATTAATTGGATGCTCAAGCGCATCAAAAACTGAGAAAAAAGGTATCGATGTTGATAAACTAGATCCTAGTAAACCTGTAACAGTAAAAGTTGGAGCTACTAACGTACCTCACGCTGTATTATTAGAGCATGTTGCTCCTCAACTTGAAAAAGAAGGAATCAAATTAGACATCGTTACATACCAAGACTACTATGTACCAAACAAAACGTTAAACGATAAAGAAATCGATATTAACTACTTCCAACATGTACCATTCTTAAAAAATGCTATTAAAGAAAATGGATACAAAATTGAAGACGCTGGTGCAATTCACTTAGAGCCAATCGGATTATACTCTAAAAAAGTTAAAAATGTTAAAGACCTTAAAGAAGGTGCTAAAGTATTAGTAAGTAACAACAAATCTGAATGGGGACGAGTAATTAAATTACTAGCTTCTGAAGGATTAGTAAAAGTTAAAGATGGTGTAGATCCAGTAACAGCTACTTTCGATGATATCGCTGAAAACCCTAAAAAATTACAATTCAGCTACGAAAATGATCCAGCATTAATGGTTAAATTCTACCAAAATGGTGAAGGGGACCTAGTTTCAATCAACGCTAACTTCGCTGTTGACGCAGGATTAAATGCAGCAACTGAACCAGTTTTAGTAGAAAAAGCTACAGATGATAACCCATATGCTAACATCGTCGTTGTTCGTGAAGGTGACAAAGACAAACTTGTTGTTAAAAAAACTTGTTGCAGCTTTAAAAATCAGAAGATACTCAAAAAAATTCATTAAAGAAAAAAATGGAATGGAGCAGTATTACCTGTTAAATAATTTCATTAAAAAAATTTTTAAAAAAAGGCAGTTCGAAAGAGCTGTTTTTTTGTTACTTCAAAAGTAAAGAAAGTGTGAATTTAATCTATATACTGGAAAAATAAAAAAACGGACTGACAAAAACTCAGTCCTATTTAGTTTATATGAATGTTGATATTATCAACCAGAAAATTTAAGATTATTAATATTACTGTACAGATCCATGCAAGAATCTTCATCCATGGTTTAATAACAAATTCTCCCATAAGTTTTCTATTTGATGTATAAAGTGTTAGTGGGATAATTGATATTGGAAGAGCAATACTTAAGAAAACTTGTGTATAAATTAGTAGGCTCTCTATTGCTTGTTCGCTATCTCCGAAAATTATTAAACAGATAACAACAGGTAATACTGCAACTACACGTGTTAACATTCTTCTAAGCCACATAGGAAGCCTTAAATGGATGAAACCTTCCATAACTATTTGCCCTGATAATGTACCAGTAATAGTAGAATTTTGTCCAGATGCTAAAAGAGCAACTGCGAATAATATACTAAGAAGTGGCGAAGCAATAGATCCAACAATATTACTATCTTGTAAAGCATTGTATAAATCTGTAAAACGTCCAAGGCTGTCACCATGACCATGGAATAATGCAGCCCCAAGAACTAATAGTAGACAGTTTACTACGAATGCAATAGTAAGTTGAATATTAGAATCTATTGTAGAAAATCGAATTGCTTCTCTTTTAACTTTATTATCTTTTCTATCGTATCGTCTTGCTTGAACAATAGAAGAATGTAGGTATAAATTATGTGGCATAACTGTTGCACCTACGATACCAAGGGCGATAAATAATGCGCCTTTATTACTAATTACTTCCTTGTTTGGAATAAATCCTTTAATTAATTCCCCGGTATTAGGATTAGATAATAAAAACTTCATAGAAGAATATTATAAGAATTGTAAAAATAAGTGCAGCCACGATTGCCTCAATTTTTCTAAATCCAAAATGCGCTAATAATAATAGTAAAAATACATCGAAGATAGTTATTATAACTCCTAATAGTAATGGAATACCGAATAACAATTTTAAAGCTACAGCACTTCCGATAATTTCTGCAATATCAGTAGCCATAATAGCTAGTTCGGTAATAATCCAAAGGACAACACCTAGTTTCTTACCAGTATGTTTTCTAGTTGCTTGAGCTAGGTCCATACCTGTTACAATCCCTAATCTTACAGACATTGATTGAAGTAACATCGCGATAAGATTTGATATAAGTATCACGAAATAGTAAACTATATGCATATTGAGCCCCACCAGCGATAGAGGTAATCCAGTTACCAGGATCCATGTAACCAACAGCTACTAAAGCTCCAGGCCCACTATATGCTAGAACCTTTTTTAAAAAACTACCCTCTTTAGGAACATCAACTGTGTTATTTATTTCTTGAAGAGAGAGCTGATTTGCTGCTTCTAACTCTTCTTGACTCTTTCTTAAAAAATTTTTAAAAATCATTCAATCACCTTCTCTAAAAATAATAGTTTAGTATAAAAAATACAGAACTACTTTCCTCTAGGCCGAAATCTTGCTTTAGGAAAACTATAAGTAATATTGTACCACAAAAATGAAAAATGTAAATTTTATTGAAATTAGATGTCATCATGATATTAGTTTATTAGTAGTATAAGTTGAAAAAAAGTTTGAAATATATTGAAAAATAATTTAAATCGAAATAAAAATCCTATTGTAATATAAGTTAATTCTTGGTATAGGAAAAAAATGAGAAAATATTATTAGGTGATTATATATACAACAATGATAAATGTAGTTCTGTATATATAATTGTGATAGAAATATAATTGAAGGGTTATACAGTAGGGGAGATACTTATGGAAAGTTATATTTTTATTATTATCTTAAGTCTAATTTTTGCTAGTGCCATTAAAAGTGTTTAGTAGATAGTGAGAATAAGAGAGAGTTCCTATTTAGACGAAGTTGTTGTTCTAGTTGTCAGAAAGAATTAAGAGGAGCTGACTTAATTCCCATCTTTAGCTATTTATAAAAAAAGGACGATGTAGTTACTGTAATCAAAAAAATTCCATTAGATGTATTTTTTTATACGAAATTTTTTTACTTTTATTACTATAGTATTATTTATTATTTTCCAAAAATTATTTTTGTTTTTTTATTAGTTATCTTGAAGTTAGTATATTTATTATTCTAATTTTTTTAGGAATAGAAGATGTAAAAAAACATTTGAAGTTAATGATGAGTTATTCTATCTTCTAATTATATTAAATTTTTTTCTTCTATATATATACACTATTATTTATTCAATATTTTTAGATTTTATTTATCTTATTATTATCTTTCATATACTATATATTTTTCACAAGAGGTGGTTTAGGTTATGGCGATATAAAAGTTTTTTGTGTATTAGCTTTAAATTTAAACTTATTTGAAGGAGTGTATTTGTTAATTTTCACATTTTTATATTCAGGATTCTTCGCCATTTGGTTAATTATTTTGAAAAAAGTTAAAAGAAAAACGAAACTACCACTAGTACCATTCATAGCGCTTAGTTATTTAACAATCATATTAATAAGGGAGGGATTATTATGGTAGCATATACTATTAAAGAGTTTAATGAGGAAGATCGTCCGAGGGAGAAATTTAAAAAATTAGGTGCTCTAGCACTCAGTGATAAAGAGATTCTAGCAATATTATTAAGAACAGGGACAAAAAATCAAAATGTAATTGAGCTTTCCGACATGATTCTAAAAGATATGGGTGGCATTACGAAGTTAAGAGATACAACTTTAACAGAACTTATGAAACATAAGGGAATAGGTCAGGAAAAGGCGATACATATTCTTGCTAACATAGAATTTGCAAGAAGAATATATGCGACAAATGTTCTAGATGTGAAGTGTGATAGCCCGCAGTCAATAGCCAATTATTTAAAATCATCTCTAGAGAATTTAACGCAAGAAGTTTTTGTAGTATTAGATATTGATACGAAAGGTAAAATAATAGAGAAAAGAGAAGTATTTAAAGGTAGCTTATCTATGTCGGTGGTGCATCCAAGAGAAGTATTTAAACTAGCGATAAAAAATAGTGCTTCAAGCATTGTCTGTGTGCATAATCATCCAAGTGGAGATGCAACACCTTCTATAGAAGATATTAAAACGACTATAAATCTAATGGAAGTTGGTGAGATAGTTGGTATAGAAATGCTAGATCATATTGTAGTGGCTAAAAAAGGATATGTCAGTATTAGAAAAGTATTGAACTATCTAGTAGTAGAAAAATATAGATTATAAATACGAAGATGTTACAGGTGAACAGTTAAAAATATATACTGAGAAAATATAAGGTTGTAGGAGAGTATTAAAAGAAGTAAAAAGGTCTAAAACGAAATATAAAAAACTGATTTTCTAGTAGAAATATAGTAGTACAAAGGAAGATAATTTACTACCCATATTTCAAATGTGAAAGTTAAGTTAGGAATTTTTTTCCTAGTTTTTTTGTATGGCTAAAATAAAAAACGGGGGTGACTCAAAAATCTCAATTTTGAATCACTCCCATTTTTTTGTGTTGTTTAATCTATTTAATAAATGATATTACTGTACTTTTAATTCTACACATTCTGTTAGTTGTTTTTTGATTTCTTCTTGAATATGGTGAGAAATCATTATTAAAGTTAACTTATCGTCAGCTAAGATATTGTTTTCTATCTGTACAGCTGTTTTTTCATCTAATGCTGAGGTTGCTTCATCAAGAATTAAAATTGGATAATTTCTAATTAAAACTCTCGCAAGAACTAATCTTTGTTTTTCTCCTCCTGAAAGGATTTCTCCCATATTAGATAGGGTGTGATCTAAGCCATCAGGTAAAGCTTTAACTCTATCGGCTAAACAAACTTTTTCTAATGTGCTCCATATTTCTTCATCTGAATAACTATCATCTAAAGTGATGTTATATCGAATTGAACCGCTGAAAATAGATGTTTGTTGACTCACATATCCAATCTCATTTGAGAAGTTAATATCATCCTGTATTTCAAGAGGATTTCCATCGATTAAAACTTTATCGTGGTTGGATTGTAATTTCCCTAATAACAACTTGATTATAGTAGATTTTCCAGAACCACTTTTACCGATTACGGCATATTTTCCACCTTTATTTATATTAAAGTTGAGGTTTTTTTAATAACATGGTTATCTCCGAAACTATAATTAAAGTTTTTTTAAATTCAATATTTTCTTCAACGCGTGGATAAATTGTTTCTTTAGCAGTTGATTTAGTTATAACACTATTTAATATTTTTTTTTGTACCGATTACTTTAATATACAAATCAACCAATTGATTGATAGAAGTAAGGTATATACCTAGTATAGTAGATACCGAAGCTATTGTTCCGATAGTTAATTCATTTTTTTAAAAACCAAGTAAATCGCAAATATAAAAAAATTAATAATTCAAGTAACTTCTCGATACTTTGTAAAGTTAACTCACCCAAATGCCATTAATTTAGAAATACTATACTGTTGATCTTCTTTTTGAATCTGACTAGCCTTAATATTTTTTTTGAGAATAAATTTATCTTACCGATATTTTTTTAAATCTTCATAGCCTGTTAAATATTCCTTTAAAACTCCAGAAAATTTCCCTGATAAAAATTGATAAATTTGTATATCCTACACTAATCTTATTACCGAATTTACCGCTTATTAAAAAAACATAGCGACTGATGATAATAGGGCGAATACAACAAATTTCCAATTAATCAGCCATAAAAAAATACGACTGATGAGATAAATAATACAATAGCACTAAGTAAAACCAGTTAATGGTGAGAATAAATATGCAGATAATAATTCAAGTTGATAAGTATATTTAGTCATATGCTCACCAGAATCAACCTTATTAAATTCTGATTGAGACATAGTTTCAATATTTTTTTACTAATTCTATCACCTAGATATATTTTCCATTGTTTAACTAATTGTGCAATTATAATTTTTAACCACGCTCTAAGCAATTCTACTATTATTAAAAATACAAATAATAATGCCAACTTTTTATCCATAGAGATCCTGTTTTGTATATTACAGAATCCACAATATCAACACGAGCGTATACAACATAAACAGTCCCTATTGATACTATTAGTGTCAAAATAAACATAATACATAACTTTTAATTTGTTCAATGTTATAACTTCTAAAAATATTTTTTTAATCATATTGCTCTCCTTTGAATAGATTACATAAATGTTCTTTGTATTTAAGTTACAAGGTTTATGTAACTTTAATTATACTGACTCGTGTCAAGATAATTAGAATAAGTTTTCTGAAAAATTATAAGTTTTATATTGTTATCTATCTTTTTCATACTATAATAAAGTGTATAAATATAAGTTGGTGTTTTATATATTTCTCAAAATCTCACTTAGTAGTTTTGTTATTAAATTAAGTGGAATTAAAAAGTAGGAGGTATTTATGAAAAAAATATATTTTAAAAATTTAAATATAGGTTCTTATTAATTTGTTTTCTTATATTATTAAGACAGTTATTTCTTATGAAGAGTAACTTTTTAAATGCAGATGCTATAACTGTTCTTACTAACAGAAATCTACATAGTTTCTTTGAAATTATCTTATTCTTATCAGTTACGTGGATTTTGTTATTATAGTAATTGATAGGGTGGTAAAAGGTAAGAGAGGAGATTTTTTTATTCAAGATATTGGAATAGATGTTAAAAGGATAATCTGTCTACTAGCCTTATAGAATTAGATATTGAAAAGTATAAAGATAACTCGTCTGGTGTTTATCAATCTTGGTTTAACAATGATATTCAAATGATTCAAGAAAAAAAGGTTTGAGGAATATATTTGCTATAATATACAGCCTTTCTGGTGTGGTATTTTCTCTTTATGCTCTATTGAAAATATCACTGGATTATTTCTTTAATTACTATTATAGGAACAGGAATATTAATTTATCTTCCAAAAAAATTTTTAATAAAAAAACTTCATAATATGGGAACAGAAGTTACTAAAGAAAATGAGAATTATGTTGCTTCGTTAGAGGAGACGATTTCTAGGTTATGATACGTATTTTTCTCTTAATAAATTACAAATAATTCCCTAAAAAGAATAGCTAATATAAGTAGAATTTTGAAAAAAATGTATTTGTTAAACAAAGTAAATTGGAAAGTAATTATTATATGCTTAACTTTGGCTTAAAATGTCTTTTTCCAAGTGTTATTAGTTTTGTTACAGGGTATTTAGTTGTTAAAGGATAATTTGGAAATTGGTGCAGTTGCAGCTGTAGGAATGTTTGCCAATCTTGTATTTGATGGTATGAGCCAAGTAGGATATAGAATAGCATTTATTAAAGGGACAAAACCTATTTTCTCTAAGCATGATGAATTCATGTTAAATAATAAGGACACCCACTCATCTATTGAATATTCTTTAAGAGAAACATTATTTAAAAATTAAAAACTTACATTTCAGTTATGGTGATAAAGAAATTCTAAATAATTTGAACCTTGATATAAAAGAGGGGAATAAATATTTAGTAAGTGGAGATAGTGGTGTTGGTAAATCAACATTATTTAAAAATAATTACAGGGCAATTAAGAAATTATGAAGGTAGTGTAGAGTATTGTAGTGTTGATTTGAAAAAATTATCTACTAAACAAATACTAGAAAAACTGACTATAATTCAACAAGAAAATTTCGTATTTTCAGGTACTGTTAAAGACAATATAACTATGGGAGAAGTAGCTGAGGATAGTGAAGTAGCTAAATATTTAGAAAAAAAGTGGGATTAACACAGAAAGACTTCTTATATTCAGAAGTAGAGGTTCATGGGAAAAAAATCTTTCAGGAGGGCAACGCCAAAGATTGGCTATAGCTAGAGCGTTGTTTAATGACAAAAAAATACTGTTAATTGATGAAGGAACATCAGCTTTAGATAAAGAATCAGCGAAAAGTTTAGTAGAAATGCTGTTAGGAAATAAAGAATTAACGATAATAATGATTAGCCATGATATAAGTGATGAACTAAGAGGAAAAATTTGATAATATTATAAAAATTGTGATACAAGTGAAAGTTAGTAAAAAAATGATATAGATTAAATAGAAGGATGAAAATAGGAGAGTGGCTGAAAAATCGATTTCTCTGAGAATAAGATTTTGAGTCACTCCCATTTAATAAGGAGGACAAGCATGAGTTATAAGTTTATGAGTGATACTTTAGATAATAATTTAATGCCAATAGGTAAAAGTGATTTTTTTAAATTTATTTAAAGATTTAGAAATAGGAGAAGGTGATATCCTGATTGCACATGTTTCGCTTAGTAAATTCGGTTATATAATCGGAGGCGCAAGATGTATTTATGAAGCACTTATGGAAAGATTAGGAGAAAGTGGAACACTCGTTGTTCCAACACAATCTTTAGAGAATATGTCTCCAGAGTATTGGGAATATCCTAAAGTTCCTAAGGAGTGGATAGAAAAAATAAAACAAGAGAGTTTATCTTATGATGTTGATCTATCTAGTACACGAGGTATGGGGAAATTTAGCGAGTTTGTTATGAATCTAAAATATTCTGTTAGAAGTTCTCATCCACTATATTCTTTTTTTCAGCAGTAGGAGAAAAAGCACAGGAAATAATAAAAGAGCATCCATTAGATGATGGCTTAGGATACAATTCACCATTAGGGAGATTGTATGATCAAAATGCCAAAATTTTGTTATTAGGAACAGATTTTGAATCTAATACAGCATTGCATCTTGCAGAGTACTCACTAAATCGAAAAACAATGAAAAGAAAGTGCTAATGTGGATGGAGAGTGGTTGGAATTTTCTAATATCGAATTAGATATATATGATGATTTTTTTAACAGTACAGAAAGAATTCTTGGAGAATTGTAAGGAAAGTTATCAAATAAAAGAGATTCAGAAAACATCAGTTCTTTGTATAGATTTAAAAAAAGTTGCGTAGATTTTGCGAAAAGAATACTATAGAAAAAAAGGAAGAAGTGAAGTAGAGGGAGCATGATTTTTATATTAAAAATTTTCAAAGTGTTACCATTTTATTTTCATATTATAGTAAATATAGTAATTATTTATATGTTATAAAAAAATAAGGGAGAAATTTTTAGAAGGTGTATATAAAATCTATAAATTCACATATTATTAAAATTTTAGAATAAGATATGGGAAACTCTGGAATAAAAAAAGGAATTAATTTATGAATAAATATATGAGTGTTTTTAAAAAAATGTTGATTTTATAAAGTATTTTTTTTCGATTAACTTTTATAACATTAGCGCAATCATTTTGTCAGCATCAGTATTATCTGGCTGATTTCATGAAGAAACTAAAAATCCCATTATTGATAGCTATTTTTTTGGTGTATTGACTCAATTACCAGCTATAGTTTTTTTGGACCATTAATATCAAAAAGTGTTAGATAGGTTTAATATTGGAAAAAGCAATGTTCTTGTTTTTTTATTATTAAGAGCTGGTATTTTTTTCTTATTATTTTTTTATTGCCGTTTAATGATAAGATATCTTTAAGTATTATAGGATTATTGATAGGTTTGAATAGCGTTATAGGAATTCCTTTATCAGCAGGAGGAGATATAATAATAAAAAGAGGTGTGTAATGATGAACAATTAGTAACAGCTAATGCATTGATGATAATATTTTTTTGACATCTCTTATATCTTTGGTTCGATTTCTGTAGCTATAATGGGAGTGCTAGGTAATAATAGAGTAGCTTTTATAATAGGTGCTGTATTATTTTTCATTTCAGCAATTATAATAAGTACAATAAAAAGTGATGAAATATTTAGTAACAATGAAGATAGACAGGAAAAAAATATACGATATTTAGTTCTATGAAGTATATTGTAAAAAAATAGTGAGATATTCCTTATGACAATTAACACGACATTGTGGAATATGTTCACTTGGGGAAGTTTTCATTGTTTTATTACCAATATATGTAGAACAAAAATTTAAATAATGATAGTGTAGCATATGGAATATTAAATTCTTTACAATCTGTTGGTATTATACTGGCTTCACTTATAATAGGTTTGCAATTTATATCAAAAAAATTAAAATAGAAAAATTAATTTGCTTAGGGTATTATAGTGCATTGTTTATTATTGATACTATTTTATTTTTAGTAAGAATATTATTCTTTCAGTAATTATACTTATTATAGCGGGAATTGCTTCAGCACCAGTACTAATTTATAAAAGCAACATTCTTCCAAAGAAAAAAATTTCTAGAAAAATAATGGGGCAAGTGCTATCATTAATCCTAGTTTTTAGGAAGTGTCTTGTATTCTCTAGGAGGCATAATTATAGCGTTTTTGATAGAAAAAAATTAGGAAAAGAATATTTTTCATATATAAATTTATATTCTTTAATTATCATTATAGTAGTATCACTAATGAGTCTTAAAAAAATATCATAAATTTATCGGATATAAATTAAAAATATATTTTTTTCGGAGTGAATTAAAGATATTTATTTTTGTTATGAGAGAATGATATAATTATATCTATAAATAAGTACAACAGAAAGGAGAAAAATAATTATGGATCCTATGATTGAAAAAAATGTTTAATGATAATTTACTAAATTTTAAAATTATTGTTGAACTAGTAGATTATTTAAGGGTTAAGCACGGTGAAGAACCATCATTTACATTTGCTTGTTTTAAAAAATGGGATTAAATACAGAGCAAACTGAAGATTTGCTTATATTCTATTCGGACATTACTGATAAAATAGCAACCGAGGATATACATTTATTAGATAGAAATTTATTAATAGAAAAAAACTAAAGAAAAAAATTCCAAATTTGACAGATGATAATAAAAATTGGAGAAATAGTAGAAAGTTATTTTAATTGTTATTTTTTTGTTAAAAAGATGAATAAATTATAGTATCAGATTAAGTTATTACTAAATCAAGAGTCTGTTTTTTTGAAATTAATGGGAGAATAAAGTGAGGAAGAATAGGTTCAATGATTTCAAAAATTAGTGGATATGTTGTTAATTATGAAAAAGGGATGATTAGAAATTATGAAACCAAAGAAAGATTTTTTTGAAAAAAATTATTAATTTATATATTTCTGATTATTATAGTAATAGATATCATTAATAGATATTTAATAAATAATTATATGTTGTATATTTTTAAAACAATATTATGTATGTAGGATATTTTATAATGATTCTCATGTTTCTTTTCAATAAAAAAATAAGAAGAGAAAAAAAGTTAGGTAAAGAGTGAACGTACATATTAATCACATTAAAAAAATGATAGAATAAATGTAATTTTTTTATACTGATGTATCAAAAAGAAATAGAGGGTTAGGATATTTTACTTTTTGACAGTACTAGTATATATAATAATGCTATATACTTTATTGATAAATAAGAAGCGAAAATTTTAAAATCTTACTTACTTCTTTTTATGATAGTAGAATTGAACTCATTATGTTTAATCTGGAATATTAGTGAAATGGAAAATATAATAGGAGATTGTATAATCAAATTAGACGTTTGGTGTATTTTATTCCTCCAAGGGATTGACTCAAAAATCGAGATTTTGAAGAAACGAGATTTTATCGTCCCTCAAAAAGTTTATTAGATATCTAAAAACTTTTATAAAGCTAATTTAGATATCTATAAATCACTCCTTCTACGAGTTCTCATATACACTGTTTTAAAATTTAGGACTTGCGTGTCAGCCTATTTTTTTATTGTGTTAGGACATTTTCTCTTTTTCTACTTAAAACATTATCACTTTTTCATTCACATATTTTTAGAAAATGATGGATTTATATTGTAGTTTTTAGTTAATGTATGATATACTGAACATACAGATCGAATAGAAGCCCCTGCTGTGTATACAGTGGGGGCTTTTTCTAATAAGAGGAGAATGGTCACTTATGGAGAAAAATATATAAAAACTCAAACAGAGAGAATAGATTTATTAGTGAAAAGAGGTATGACTATAGAGGAATCTAGTAAAAAAATACTTGAAAAGTATAGTCATTATAATCTAATAAATGCTTATAAAAACCCATTTTTTTGGAGAATAAAGGTAATTATCCAGCAGGAGCTAATATAAATGAGGACTATTATATTTTAGGAACTATACCAGAATATTTTTGAGGCGTTATATCAATTTGATAGGAAATTAAGATTAATTTTTAGAAGAAATATTAATTATCGAGGAGAAATTAAAACACGCTATAATTCAATCTTTTTATGATGTTCATACTAATTATGGTCAGAACAAAAATAGTTTCTGAAACTTTGCATAAGGAGAATGAGTATTTACGAAGAATTTATTATAATAGGGAAACTTTTAGTGTTGAAGAAATAGAAGAAAAAAAGTGGTCATAGATATACAGTAACAGCTGGAACAGAGTATGACTTAGCTACCCTTAAGCACATGAAGCCTAAGAAAAAGAGATATACAAATGACACTGTCTATGATGAAATTATGACAATGATATATTCAAGTATAGGAAGGCAAAAGGAAAAAGAAAGCATATATAAAAAAATATATAGATGAACACACATATCTCCCAATGTGGGTTTTAATAAATATTATGACATTTGGAAGTGTTGGTAAATATTTTAATATACAAATAGATGAAGTTAAAGAAAAAAATATTAGAAAAAAATTTAATATAGCTGGAGATGGAGGATTACTTATAAACAGTGTTAATTTTTTTCTAGAATACTAGAAATTCTGGGTATCTATAGGAATATTACAGCACATAATGAGAGATTTTATTGCACTAGTACCTCGATTCCAATAGATGATAATTTTATGAAATTCATAGATAAATTGCCATATTCAGAAGATGTTAAGAGACTAGCTGGAACAAAACCATCATATTAATAAAAACAAGAGGGAAAAACTATCTAGTGTAAGGAAGAGTATATATTCATTAATGTTTTCTATATCTATATTTCAAGAAGCTGATGAATTGACATTATTTAAGGACAAAATTAAAGTGGAGTTAGAGAAAACTACGTTCATCATTACCAGAAAGATCTTATGAATTTATAAAAAAAGAGATGGGGTTAAATTTTTGATTGGTATAATAAATTAGTAAAATAAGAGGAAATATTATGAAAGAGATAATTAGTGTTGAGAGTCTTAGTAAAGATTACATAATAAAAAAATAGAGTTAGCTTTTTTTAATACAGAAAAGACGGTTAAACAAGCGTTGAAGGATATAAATTTTAGTATTAAAGAAGGAGAAATTGTAGGATATATAGGGAATAATGGAGCTGGGAAATCTACAACAATAAAATTACTGTTAGGAATACTAACTACTACAAAAGGTTCAATAAAAGTGTTTGGTAAAGATCCGTTTGTAAATAGGCAAAAAAATGCTAAAAACATAGGGTGCGCTATTTGGACAAAAAAATCACATTTATGGTGGGATTTACCACTAATTGATTCTTTTGAGTATTTATCAAAAAAATCTATGAAGTAGATAATAAAGAATGGTTAGACTATTTGATAACAGAATTAAATGTAACAGAGTACTTATATCAACCAGTAAGGCAACTATCTTTAGGACAAAGAATGCGTGGGGAGTTTATAGCTAGTATTATTCATAAAACCTCAACTGGTGTTCTTAGATGAACCGACTATCGGTTTAGATATAGAAACAAAGAAGAAAATTATGGAACTAATACTAAAAAAATAAATGAGAAGTATAATACTACTATCATACTAACAACTCATGAGATTTCGGATATTGAAAAAGTATGTAAGAGAATGATTTTGATAAGTGATGGCGAAATTAATTATGATGGTGAAGTGAAGAGCTTCAAGCAAATTTTTTTAATAAATATAAAAAAATTAAAAAAATGTACGGAGAGAATATAGTAGATTTAGATGAAGAAGGAATATTGCCTTTACGTACAAATATTGATTCTAAAGAATTTGTTTTTGATGAAACTAAATTTAATGTGTTGGATATAATAAAACTACTACCGAATGAAAGTATTATTACACAAACTGAAGTATTGGACTTAAATCTACAAGAAGTATTGCTTGTGAAGGATAAGACGGGTGATAAATATGAATAGATTTTTTTGCTTATACTTTTATATCAATACAAAAGTTTATTACAATACAAATTTAATACGATAATGCAGATAATTGCATCACTTTCTATGGTATTAATACAGTATAGTATCTGGTTATATGTTGAAAAAAATACAATTCTAAAAAAATATTGATGAAATAATAACTTATGTACTGTTTTGCGATTATTTTACAAATAGTGTTACCTATAAAAAAATAACTACTAATTTTGTATCTGAGAAAATTTTTAAAAGGTACTATTATTAATTATTTGAATAAGCCTAATAGATTAATAGTTATAACGTTTTTTTCACTACTTTAGGCAATTTTCTCTATAAATTAAAAATTCCAAGTACTGCTGATTTTAGTTATTTATATTTTACTGTTTTTATAATTTAATATTTAGAACTATATCTCTTAAGAGATTTGTACTTTTTATATTCGTGTATATTTTGAGTTATATTGTTGCGTTTTTTTATTAGGTTATATTATTGCATTATTATCAACAGTATTTGTAAGAATAAACGGTGTATCTGAATTAGTTAATGCTCTTCTTATTATTTTCGGTGGAGGGTTGCTACCTTTTAGATTTATATCCGAAAACTATTATTAAGAATATCAGAGGTAACTCCATTTTACGCTGTAATGTATGCACCTATTTCTATTATTGTACATGATAATGATTTAGGAAAAAGTCTTATCTATTCTTGGTATACAGATGTTTTTGGTTAATTATATTATTGATAATTTCAAAAAGATTATCACAATATGTATTTAACAAGTTTGATATAATGGGAGGTTAATATGAAGAAACATTTATATTTATATGCAGAGTTTTTTTAAAATGGATGTAAAAAAAGGATATTGAGTTATAAACTAGATTTTATCATAGGAAATTTTGGTTATTTACTAGATACTCTTACAACATTATTTGTATTACTTATTACGCTTAATTATACAGAATTAATCGGTGGTTTCTCTTTATATCAATTGTTGTTTTTATATGGTTTTCTAACATTAACATCGGCGTTATGGGAATTTTTCTTCGTGACAACTTTAGAAGTTCCATATTTGATTCAAACAGGAGAACTTGATTTGTTTTTATTAAGACCACTTAATATTCTTTATCAATTTATTATTTTTCAATTAGATGAGGAAGCCTTATTTGAGTTAATTACAGGTGTAGTAATTGTGATTTTTTTCATTATATAACTTAGATATTGATGTAAATTGTTTATTTATAATAAAAATTCATTATATTTACAATATCTGCGGTTTTTAGTAAGAGAGGCTATATACTTAGCACTAGTATCAATTAGCTTCTTTTCGATAACCAATGATGGTATAAAAATCAGTTTTATGGCAATTGTATCAATTGGCAAATTATCCAGTTAATATTTATCCGTTTTTTTATTAAAGTAGTACTAATAATTATTCCATTCGCATTTGTGGGATATTTCCCAGTGGTAAATTTAATAAATTCACATGATAGTTTTAATTTAGAAACATGGTTTTTTAATATTATTTGGACCGCTTTTACTTATTTTAATCTATAAAACAATATGGAATTTCGGATTAAAAATATCAAAAGTACAGGATCATAATAGTTAAGAAGGTTAATGATTTGTAAGAAATAAGTATAAAAGTAAATTACATAGGAGGTGTTCTTTATAGAATTTAATGTTAAATTAGCGAGAAGTTTATATTTATGTTTGAACTTAATTTTTGAGTGTTTTATATTCATACATAACGGTGAAATTTATATCTGTATATAATTTTTTTCTATATATTTTATTTTTGTTAATAACGACTTTTGATAGAAATATTTATTTTTTAGACACTAGTTATTTCAGGATTTTTAACTAGTATAAAAAAACAAAAGTATTTTTATTATATATTAATAGTTTTTTTCAGTAGTAGTATTTATTCTTAAAAAAATAACATAAATTTATACTATGTCTTAATATTTTATTTTGTTTATTACTTATTAATATCAATAGTTCTGCTTAATTACAATTTATTTGTAATAGAGGGAAGTAAGTCTATCAAAGCTGGAGTAACAGATATATCCTTATATAGTAATTTGTCTAAATTACTTGGTTTTTCTTTAGGAAGTTATATTTATAAGGTAAATATTGATGAATATTTAATAGTATTTATAATTATGTTTGTATTATTTTTCAAGTTTCAAAAATAAATAATTTTAAAAATGAAACTGAAAAAAATTCTGAAAGATTAGTTTTTATAAGCTGAAAAGAAAAATATATTATTATCAATACAGCGTTATTATCAGGAACAGCAGTGTTTTTTTATACCGTTGTTTATAAAAACAATTAGCGGCTAGGAATTTAATACAGTATTCTAGTATTATATTTTTTTATACCAGGACTAACAGTAGTTTTATTTTTTTAATACTTACTAAGAAATATGAAGTGAATTTAAATAAAATACTTATGTCTTACATAATTTTTGGATATAATATTCTTTATATTGGTTATATGTGAGGTGTTTTTACCATTGCAAGTGATATTATTATCTTTAATAGTGGCACTAGGGGTGTCAATCAGTATAAAAATTAAGGACTAATTTTCATAAAAATTAATGATAAAGATTATAGAAAAAGTATAATACAAATTTTTCGAATAAGTGCACCATTATTTACTATTATATTGAGTTTTGTAGGATTATACGTTGAAAAACATTGCATATTATATTTTGTTAATAAATGCAATTTCGACTATTCATGTATTGTATGTAAATTTAAGAAATAGAGAGCACTTTATTAGATTAAGGAAAAAGCTTTTTAGAAAAAAATGAAAAATTAATAAAATAATGTACACTTAGTTTTTTTAGAAATAGCTTGGTGTACATTTTTTTGCTTCTATTTGAGAAGTAATACTATGTTATATTACTACGAAAACCAGTATTTATTAACTAGAAATAACAGGTGATAATTTTTGAAAGCGTTTTTCTTTTTTTCATATTGCTTTTCACATCGTTTTTATATTACAATAAATCTATAAAGCTTTATAACCTCATAAAAATAAGGAGGACAAAAAATGGTATTAGATATTGGAATTTTATAGTTTATAATGTAAATAATAAAAGAGAATCATCATTATTTTTTTGAGTTTCTAATGATCTTAAAAATTATTGTTTCTCGTTATAACTTGAATAGAGGAGGAGAATCAGCTATTTTAACAGACGATAATGATTTTACAGTATCTGTTAAAGTAGATACTGGATTAAGAAATCACTCATTCAAGAAGATGCACTTTATTGTGTAAGCTACATGTAAACTACATATTAAAGAGTTGAAGGTTGATTTGTATTTGCAAATCAACCTTTTCTAGAAAGTAATTAAAAAGAAAAAAACGTAATACCGGAAGGAGGGAGTTAAATGGTAAATCTATTAACAGTGAAAAAAATTTATCATATAAATATAAAAAAATTCTAGTGATTATGCGATTAAAAAAATATTTCTTTTTCTGCGGAAAAAAAGGAGATATGATTGCACTTATAGGTAAAAAGTGGTTCAGGGAAAAACTACGATAATTAATTCTACATTAGGATTGTTTTTCTAATATCGAAGGTGAGGTATCGTTTGGTGAAGGAGTGTCTGTTCGAGATGTGGACTACTGTATGCAAAAATCAATCAGTAGATTGGTACTTAAATGTATATGACAATATTTATATGGGGCTATTATATTCTCAAAAATACTATTAGTAAGAAAAAGTGTAGATGAGATTATTGATGTTCTAGGGTTTAAAAAGGTAAGGAGAAATCTGACCTAACAGAATTATCTGGAGGACAATTGCAGAGAGTACAAATAGCAAGGAGTTTAGTATCTAATTCAAAAATATTATTTTTTTAGATGAACCTACTACAGGATTAGATGTAGTATTATCAAAAAAATATATTAGAATATATAAAGACTAACAATAAAGAACATGCTGTTTTTATATCTTCTCATGATTTAGATCTTATAGAAATGTATTGTAATAAGATAATTTATATAAACGACGGGGAATGTTTATATTTTTGGCGAAATGAGCACATTCTTAAGAGAATATAATAAAGAAATAGTATACAATATTTATTACAATGGTGAATTAAGTAAAGATATAGTAGAGAAATATAAAGATACTATTACTATCGTTGATGATAAAAATTTAAAAATTTTCTTGGAAAAAGAAGAGGAAATTTCAATTTATTAAAATTATTATTGGCAGAAAATATTACAATAGGAAGCTTGCAGAAAGAAGAAATTACCTTGAAGAGAATATTGGAATTGGAGGAGTAATTATATGAAAAAAATGTAATAAAGAATTTTTTTGGGCAACATCGTATATAGAATATAAGGCGATTGAAAATAATAAGCAGATTATATATACTCAGCTTATGGTTCCAATTTTGTACTTTGTATTCTTTGGATTTGGGATAGGGAACTCTTTTTCAAGTTTGGCTTTTAAAGGAGAAAATGTTAGCTATATTGAATATATTTTTCGTTGGAATAATTGGAGTAATACTAAATTCTCAGATGAATCAGTCGGTTTATAGGGTGAATTTAGATAAAAAATGGGGACTTCTAGCGTATAAAAAGAATAAAAGGGACATCAGCTATTTCTTATTTTTTAGGGAAATTAGTATTTCCATTAGGAATCACAATAGTGCAGGTATTACTAATTTACTTCCTATCGTTCTTTTTAGGAATAAAAATACAGATAGTTCCTTTTCTAAAAGTATTAATTATTGTAATTATTAGTCTAGTATTTTTGGTTTTCTCTTGAGGGTTATTATCTCATTAGGAACTGTATCATATAGAACTAGAGACCTTATCTTAGGGAACATTATTACTACCGATAATTTTTGCTGCACCGACTTTTTTTATAGTTTAGACAATTCTAAGGTGCTATACTATATATCAAAAACTTAATCCATTAACTTACCAATTAACGAGTATGAGAACTGTAATTTTTGGTATGGATTTTTGATATTAATACTTATGTTACAATATTCTTAAGTCTAATAATGTTTGTTTTTAGCGATAAGCGTGATAATAAGATCAGAATTATTAGGTGATGAGAGATAAAAAATGTACACTTAGTTGTTATAGAGATGACTAAGTGTACATTTGTTTTATCTTTTTACTAATTTTGCTTTTTGTTTATTTGATGTTTTTACAGGGCTTAGGTACATAAAGGCGGATAAAGTTTTACGTCCTAATAATATTTGGAATGCTACAAGGATACCACTGACTACAAAGTAAATTCCTATAGCAGCGATACTCGTATATGTTAAAAAATGTTAACATTATAGGAGTAATCCAAACCATATTTTTAGAAACATTTTGTATACGTTCAGCCTCTGGCGTGTTTTTGTGACATAGGATTGCTTTGCATCATACTTTGAGAAATTTTACCAACAATCGTATATATTACAAAAACAAGAATTAATAGTATGTAAGATTTTTCTCCAAGTGAAATGGATAAAAAGCTTGAATCGAGAATATCTTTTGAATAGACTGGATTCTGTAGAGTGAAATATAAACCAGAAATAAACGGTGCTTGAATTAGAATAGGTATTAGATTACCGAAAATTGCTGGTGAACAATCATATTTTTTTATATTTTTAAAGAGTTCTTTTTGAAGTTCAGTTTGTTCAATTCTTATTTTCATTCGTTCATCATTATTAAGTGCTCTCTTTTTGATCTTCACTAAAGCTTTTTAATTTTACTCTGTACAAGATCTAATTCAGGTTTTGCTTTTTCCATATTGATAGATGATGTACGTTGTTTTTTTATAATTTTTCAACATAAAAGGAAGTATAATACCTTTTACAATAAGCGTAATAATAATTATAGAAATACCCCAACTTTTTAACATAGACATTAATATTTGATAAAAACATATCCATATTTTTGGTGAAAGTATTATAAAAAGAAACCATCAGTATCTTTTGAAGAACATCCAGTTAAAAATATGACTAATATTAGAGTATAAATACAGAATAGATGTTTTTTTCATTTGTTTCCTCCTTATAGATATATTATCATATACATGTATAAAATTAAAGAGGTATCATATAAATATTTTTGAAATATAATATTGTAATTTAAAAGGGATTATTATGTTGAAGTCAATTATAAAACAAAGAAAAATTATAATTAAGAATTAAATGAAAAGATGAAAAATATTAGTATAATTTATTTTTTTACTAAGTGTATTAGTAAGAATAGAAAATAATGTTAGTAGGTTTAATTAAAGTATAGAGAAATATAAAAGATAAATATTTGTAGAGAGCGTATACGATTTTATTATTTATGGAGAAAGAAAAATTATAAAAATCTATCATTGAGATTTTTTTATATTGATACCATTGTATTTTCATATTATAATAAAATCGTAAATATTCACAATATTATTATACTAAAAGAAGAATAATATTGTGAATAAAAATATATCCGAAATTTTATCGTTAAGTTTGACTATCACATCTCTATCTGAAATTATTTATCAAAATAATAATATTGCAGAAGCGAAAGAAAGAGGGAAATTTAGCTTTTTGAGAGGGCTATTTAAAAATTTTTAGTAAGAAATGTTGATGTAATTACCTATTCAAAAAGTAAGAAATTATATAAGACTTCATGGAGATAAAAAATGAAAAAAGATCATATTTATAACCTATTAGCGATACTATATCTCATATTGCCACCAACACTATATGTAATAATTAATTATTTCATAGTAAGATGTTTTAATAATATGTCGGTAATAAAAGTAATTTTAATATTATTATTGATATTTTTGGATAGCAACCTTTATATATGATATTGAAGTAAGATTAATAAAAAATAAAAATGAATTAATAGCAGCAATAGTATCTCTTATAGCAACACTTACTTTTTGTATTAATATTTTTTTGAAATAAAAAAATAATAAGTCTAATACTAATATTTGCATTAAATATTTCTATTTTTTTATATAACAAGAAAAGAATAAATTAACTTTAATCCCCTCTCAAAAAGGTACCGTACGCAAAAAGTTAGATAAAAATATTAAGTTATTTTTGTTTAGTATTTTAAACTTTAAAAGTCAGTAAATTTTATTACTTTAAATAAAAACAATAATTTTTAAGAGGGAGAATCTAGGATGAAACTGGCTAAGAAGATTTAATAAATAATATAGATATAGAATCCTTTTAACTCTGGGGTTATATCTAGAACTATAGTGAGGATATTATAATATGGAACAAGAAAGATATAAAAAAATTATCATTTTAATTTTTGCTTGTGTTTGTGATAATTATATCAGAGTATTTTTAGGCAAACATACAAACATTTATTGTATGTAAAAATAATTCATGCAGTTATATTTGTTAGTTGTACTTTTAAAATAGTTAGTATAATTAATAATTTTAAAAAGTAAAAAGGTAAAAATAATCGAACAATAGTAATACATTCACAGAAGAAAAAGTATAAAAAAAGACAGTATACTATTAAAGATAGAACTAAAAAAATTATCTATAGTATATTCGAATTTTATCACATAATAGGAGGTTATTGGTAATGGACAGTATAGTAGGATCTATAGTTGCAACTATAACTATTGCTTTTCTATATTTTTATGTTTAGAAGAAATTCTCAACCTATTTTTAAAAAAGAATAAACAACAATTACTGGTGGAATTGATACCGACAGTTATATTTTGTATTTTCTTTCCAAAGGTGATCAAAAATTGCTATAATTTTTTAGTAGTTGAGATTATTTTATATATAATAGATTATCGCAATGAGAAGAAAAATTCTACAAAAATAAGATTATATAATTCAAAAAGTAAAAGGGAAGTAATATCTATCTAATTTTTAAAAAGAAATTTATTCTTTTCCTGTAATAATTTTACTATATCTTTACTATATATAAATTTGAGGTAGATTAATTCTTTTCATTATAATAAGTGTAGAAGAAGTCGGAGGTAATACTGACTCGAAAAAGAAAATACTCTCAAGTTGATGTAGTCGTAGGAGTCGCGACTCTAAAAAAAGTTTTTTTATACAGTCTGAATTAGATGTAGTTATTACAATAGAATTATTTATCAGTAAATTGCTAAAAATAAATCAAATTAAGCATCGTTAATAGCCCCCAAAAATTTGTCTAAATTTTTGAGGGCTATTACTCTAGTTAACTAGTCTTTTTCTTTATTATATACTTAATGATTATATATGATAGCAATATAAAAAAATAATATATTTTTAAATTTGTTATTTTTATATTAATTATGTAAAGGATATTTATTATACTTGTAAAAAAATTAGTAATAAAATTATATCGATTTTTATCAGTTAATATATTTAATTTATTTTTTTATTTGAATCTATTACTATGTAGAATATTCCGATAAGTGTACATATAAGTAAATAATTTATTATGAATGTGTTCTTTATTATTACATAATTTATTATATTGATAATTATAATAAATTTAAAAACAAGTTAATACGTTTTGTGTCACTGTTATCTCCATTTTGTATTTAGGGTATTTATCAATGAGACTTTAAAATTATGATTTTATTGAAATTAATTTTTAAAGTTGATCTCAATATTGATTAAGTTAATTATTTATCTTTTTTTCTTTTTTTCTTTTTGTTTTAATTTTTCTATTTTTGTGGCGAAATATGAACCTGTTACTGATAGCAGGGGTTGTTATTATAACGAATATTGCTATTTCTATATATTTTTCAGTATTCATTTTGTTATCTCCTATATATTTTATTATTAATTTATTTGATGTTGATAATATTTAGTTTTGTTAAAAGTAAACAATAATTTAATTATGTAATGAAGCCCCTATTGTCATCCAAATAGATGTTTTTAGATTTATTATGCTTTGAATTTGTAGATTTAACTATACTTTAATTATATAGAAGATATAGGGGTGATTAAAAGACTAGTAGAAAGAATAGTACGTATAAATTTAAAATTTTTATTCATGAAATATACCTCCGCTTGTGAATGTAAAATATAATATATGTTTGTAATTACATATAGAATCAAATCATATTTCTATTATTAACGCTTCCATTGTAACGTGTTTTTTTGTGTTAAAGTCAATAAAAGACAATAAAATGTATATTTTTATGGGAGATTGTATAATTAGATTAGAAACTCAAAAAAATAAAGAGGGATTAGGATATATAATTAGATATAATATTCTTGTATTTAAAAAACCTTTATTAGTTTTCTTTAATATTAAAATTGCAATTTCCAAATTATTCATTTATATTATAAGTTATTAATATATTTTTTTGTTTTCAGATATTTATTCTCTTTTTCAGAAAAAAATTGACTATATAATGTATCAGTGCTAATATATATTCATAAAATAAATTAGGTTGAAAAAAATATAAGCCATCAAAACAATATGAATACCGAGTAGGTGGAAGGTAATATCTGTTAATTGCAAGATTAATAGTAAAAATGAGTTGAAAGATATTCTTATAAAAATATGATTTTTGATATAGCAATTTGTTGTGTTGATATTCCGTTTGTAGAAATTGATTACTGGTTTAGTGATTTACGGTTTCAATACAATAAAGTCATTTATAGCAGAGTTCTTATACGTCAATAATGATAAACTATACATATATTAATCCAAAAAAAGAACAATGAACTTAAGTGATTTTTATGGTGATAATATGATAAATGATGATAGTATATTGGATAAAAAGAATCATCGAGTATAATCACTCCAATTTCATTTATGGCTTCTGGAATGATATCATATAAAGTGTTTTTAGAACTCAGAGGTTTTGAAAAATATGAAAGATATAATTAAAATTAATTTACTCACATGGGAGGTGTATAATTTTGAAAATACTAAAAAAATATTTCCTAAGAATTTTATTAATCTAATCCTAGGGCGTTCGGTATTGAATATAGCAGATAGCTTTTATATGGTTGCAGTAACGATTGCTTTGGTAGAAGTATATAATATAGAAGCAAGTACTTTGACATCGTTTGCTTTAATAGGAATGATTCCATCGCTAGTCGCATTTTTCATATAGTTATTTCTTTAATAAGATAAAAAAATACAAAAGTTTTGGATTCTCTGTTTCCAAATTATGCATATTATTTTAGTCAGTCTTTTAATATTTGCATTAGTTAATAAAAGCGCATATTGCTTTTTATATTTATTTATAACTTTTTATTCAATTTAGTAAATTGTGTTCTTACTTCGTTAAATGTAAAAGTGACACCAGAAGTTCTTGATAATGATAATAATTTGATTAAAAAAATCAGTTGATATTCAATATTTTACATCAAACTCATTAGATATACTTAGTAATTTTGTTGCGTCGCTGTTACTTGGTTTTATCACTTATTTATCACTTATGCAACTAAGTATTCCAATCTTTTTAGCGGGGATATACTTCTTTTACAAAGTTAAACCTGAATAAAAATATTCAGACTACTGAAGAAGCTGAGGAAATAGAAGAGGTGGTTGAAGCTAGTATAGTCGGTAATATAAAGACATTATTTTCACGAAACGCAGCGTCGAAGATAATTGTTATCGAAGTATTTCTTAGTGGTGCTACTGACTTGCTTTTTAAAAACTGCTTCCGCTTTTATCTTATTAGCATAAATATTGATGTAAAATGGTTAGCTTTAGTTCTTTCTGTATGGCGTGGTGCGGATTTAGTAGGAGCAATGGTTGCACCTTTTGTAAAAGTTCCTCCAAAAAATTTCTTTTATATGGATTACTTGATATCAGGAACTAGCTTTCTGTTAGTATTTATAATAGATAATAGTTATCTAAAATTATTGTTTTTCTTTATCACCTTCGTTGTAATAGGAGTTTCTGGAAACTTCTTTGAAAAAAATGATTTATGATGATTATGAAGGAGTGTTCATGCTATCATAACTAGTTTTTTTATTCAGTACTTGGTGTCTTGTTTTTATTGATACCTTTCGTTTATGACAATATAAAAAGTTCTTGGAGTATCTTTGAACATATTAACAATAATGTTTGGCTTGGGAATATTTGTTTTATTGAGATTTGAAAAAAACGTTAAAAAGGAGAAAAATATATCATAAGTATTTAAAAAGAAGAAATAAAACGAGGAACAAATAATAATAATAATTCATAAAGAAAAAAAGAATAGAAATTCATCTCGAAAAGTGGAGAAGTAATATCAATCTGATATGATTTTTTTCTTTTTTTACTATGAGAGAGTATAGATATCTGATACAATGTTATATAAGTTAATATATAAATTGACAAGATTATAGATTTTTAAAAAAATCTATTAAAGTAGTTTTTGTTTAATAAACTCATGAAAATAGGTAAGGTGTTTTTTTATCTTATCTACAGGATAATTAGAAGTAAAGATAATAAATTTAATTGTATATAATATTATAAAATATAATATGAGTTATAAAAAAATATGATATAAAAAAATTTAATGAAATGGGGTTGAGATATGGGTGAGTGTTACCAGTGGGTTAATGTAGATAAAAAGGAGTATATTTCTCCTGTTGATTTTGGTTATGGTAGCAAACGTTGGCAAACACTGCATGTTGGGAATGACTTTTTATGTGCGTTGTATAAATTATTAGCTACTGATTGGGCTGGAGACCATATAATATGGCTAGGAGATGAATTACCTCGACTTAAAAGTTCAGATAATGTATCGCTAGAAATACTTTATCAACATACATTGGAATCAGTATATCCTGGTTCGTCAGTGGACACAGTAGATGAGATGTATACAAATATCTCTGGAACTTTTAAGGAGGCTGAAGGAGATGTTAGAGAGGAAATTGAATATTCTCTTCACATATTAAAACAGTATGGAATTCGACTCGATAATTCATTTAAAGGTTTTTTTTCGAGAGAAGGAAGAGATTTCCTATATACAATTAATCATACAAAGAAGGTGTATTTTTCACTAGACATAACTAAGGTTTTATATTTAAACAGTTCTGAATGTGACTTTGCTAATCCGTTACCTATACTTTTGGGATGTGGGAAGTCATGCAATACAGGAAACTGGGTTGGAGATGAGATAAGTACGTCAGATGAAATTCCAAAAGATTATGTTTTTTTAACAGAGATATATCTGGATTGGTAGTAGAATTTTACTTGTTATAGACCTTTTAACATCATTAAAATGTTAAAAAAATTTAATAATAACAAAGCAATTTAACATTATAAAAGTCTTTCTATTAAAGGGGCAACGAATCAGATATAGAAAAAACAGGTAGAAATATCATGGTTATAATATAGAATTTAAGTATTTTTAATTGTAAACATAAATAGTTTAAAAGTTTAGTAACTGTTAGAAAGTATAGGTGTAAAAAAATAAAAGGCTATGAAATAATCCAAATAGTTTTTATTCTGTTGTACTTTATTTTACAACTTATTTCTATTAAAAAAAGCATTATATGATGAAAAAAATTAAGATAGTATTAATTTTATGGAGGGAAGTAATGGACAATATAATAGATGTAAAAGGTCTAAAAAGAAGTTTTAAGACTTCGAAAAATTGTGAGTTTGAAGCTATAAAAGGAATAGATTTCTCAGTGAAAGAAGGAGAAATTTTTGGTTTACTTGGACCAAATGGTGCGGGTAAAACAACAACGATAAAAATTTTGACTACGATGCTTGCTCCAAGCGAAGGAGAAGCAAAAGTGTTTGGGTTTGATACTTTTTCGGAAGCCAAAAAAGTTAGAGAATATATTAATTTTGTTTTTGGTGGTGAGAGGAGCCTTTATTGGCGGCTTAGTGCAAGAGATAATTTGGCATATTTTGCAGATTTATACAAAATTCCTAGTAAAGATCAAAAAGAGTTAATTGAAAAATTAATAGCTCAAGTGGGGTTAAGTGAGTTTATAGATAAAAAGGTAGAAACTTTCTCAAAAGGAATGAAACAAAGACTTCAAATTGCAAGAGCATTATTAAATAATCCAAAAAGTAATTTTTTTAGATGAACCAAGTATTGGATTAGACCCCGTAGGAGCAAAAAGAATTAAGAGAATTAATAAAAAACTGTCTAAAGAAGGAGTAACTATTTTACTAACAACTCATTATATGCCAGAAGCAGAAGAACTTTGTGATAGAATTGCGATAATAAAAAAAGGTAAGTTACTGGCTATAGACGATGTAGTAGGTCTCCAAAATTTAGTTTCTAACGAAAGAAAAGAAGAAATAAAAGCAGAGAAAGAACGCGAACAAGAAGAGAAAAATAAAAAGAATTTAGAAATAACGTTAGAAGATATTTATATAGAACTATTGGGGGATGCATAATATGTTAAGAGCAATATTAATGAGTGCCAAAGTTCAGATGAAACAATCAATAGCACGCCCAATGTTTAGATTTTGTATTTTTATTAGCCCGATATTAAGTGGAATTTTACTCGGGATGATTTATCAAAATCGTAGTGTGGAAGATTTTATGTTATATGCTTTTATAGGAGCGGGAATTACTACTTTTTGGGGAAGTATTTGTTTTTCATCAGCCAGTGATATGGATAGAGAAAAATGGCTAGGAACTATGCCAATGATTTTCATCTCACCGATAGGTTTCGAAAATATAATTTTTGGAAAAATTTTAGGGAATACACTTTGGGGAATATTTAGTTTTGGACTTAATATGCTGACGGTAAAAATTTTATTTAATAAATCTATCCAGTTTGTAAGTTTTAGTTATTTTGTATTAATAACAATCTTAATGATAGTGTCAATGATAGCTGTTGGTTTTATGATGGCAGGATTATTTACTTTTATCTAGAAAAAAATAAGTATTCTTATGAATGTTATTGATTATCCGATAATAATGCTAACTGGGATGGTCTTTCCTATTTCGATCTTCCCAAAATTTATTCAATATATTTCATACTTATTGAGTCCAACATGGGCGATGGAAGGTTATAAATTAGCTGTTCAAGGTGGCAGTAATGAAGAATTATTGAGAGTAGCGTTTATATTGGTGGTTATTATAATTATTTATTTTATTATTAGTATATTTTCATTTAGAAAAAAATTAAGAAACTATGTGTTATTAATGGGACTTTGGAGGTGTTTTTAATATGGAAAAATGTGTATAGATTTTTTTAGAAGAGTTAGTTTTTCATATAAAAATGTCTTCGGTATTAAATGATTGGCGTGCTTTCTTTACTATAGATTTATTAATTCCACTAATGCAAATGATGTGTTATTCACTAGTAGGATATTATGTTTATGGTGCGGAAAAATATTGAAAAAAATGGGTTATAAGTAATGCGATAGTGACTAGTGCATTTACTGGCAATTTATAGAGTTGGTCTTCAGTTAGCAAGGGAGAGGGCAAGTGGAACATTGTCTCTGATGCTAGCGACTAAAACGAGTATTTCAGAAATATTAATTTCAAGTGCAATCTCAACTATGTTACTAAGTTTTGTATCGGTAGTTTTTTTGGAGTTAGCGTACTTAGTTTATTATTAGGACTAGCTTGGAATGGGCAAAAAAATATTGAGTTTGTTTTTATTTTAATATTAGCAATATTTGTAGCGACTTGTTTTGGATTTTTATCTCGTGTTTAATATTATTAACGACAGAAATTCACCTAGTAACGAATACTATAGACAAAGTACTTTTTAATATTTACAGGAGCGAATTTTTCCAGTTAGTAATTTTTCCATATTTAGTAGAGCAATTTTGCTATACTTTACCACTAACACGATCTATACTTTTAGCTCAAAAAAATTAATAGGTGGGGAGAGTGTAATGAGCAATATATATCTAATTAGAGGAGAGTTAGTGTTAGCTTTTGTATTTTTTTAATATTAGGAATAGTTTTTATTGAAAAAAATATGGAAAAAGCTGCCATAAAAGGTAGTAAGTTAGATTTACTGTAGGTAAATAAAAGGCTCAGAGTAGAAATGCTTTGGGTCTTATTTTTTTATGTTAATTTTAGAAAAAACTTAATATTAGAGTGATTTAATGAGGAAAATGAATAAGGAGTGACTCAAAAAAATCGTGATTTCGAAGAAATTGATTTTGTCGAGTCACCCTCGCATAGTTTATTAGATATCTAAAAAACTTTTATAAAGCGAATTTAGATATAAAACAACTGCTCCTATGAGTTATAATATACGTTTTTTTAAAAATTTAGGACTTTTGGGTCAGCCTCTTTCCTTTTTCACTATGAGAGAGTAGTGATATCTGATATAATGTAAAGAATTGGAATATATAAATTGATAAGATTATAAATTAATTAAAATCTACTAAAGGAGCTTTTTGTATGATAAAAATTAGTTGTTACAGAAATAACAACGTAAAGTAGTCAAACCCTTTGTAGAGTCTATTTATAACAAAGTTATTAAGCCAGCAAGTAATTGGATATCAGATAAATATAATAAAGCAAAAAATTGGTTTAAAAAAATGGTTTTAACAAAGGAGATGAGCAAAATGGTATTATACTAGTGATATTGGCGTTAGCAACAATTTATTTTCATAGGAGATACAAATTTAAAAGATAATTCAGTGTATTATGCAAAACATTCATCAAGTAGTAATACTAGGGATTTAGAAATAATGATGTTGGTAGAAAAATATACAGGCAAGCGCTGATCGTGAAGGGTTTAGATATAGAGTTGACGGAAATAAAATTATAAAAAATACTACAAAAAAATGTATATCTATCATATGGATACAGTGTAAATGACGCTAACTATGAATATGCATATATGTATGAGGATGCACCAGATTATTATTTTGATAATTTTTTTAAAAATTGAAAGGTATATATAATTCTAAAGAAGCTCGTTATTATAAAGATATATCAACAGTAGATGAAAATAAAATAAAAAGAAGAAATATATGAGGATTTTTAGACCTATATTAAAAAGAATCAGAAGAAAATAAGCCATTTATTAATTTGCAGTGGATTTTCAACTGGGTATACAGAGATAGAATAAAGTAAGTTATAACTATAAAATACTAATATAAATAGTTTAAAAAAATGTAGTAAGACCAATTTATAATAATATAATCAAAACCAGTATATAATAAAGTAGTCAAAACCTTTTGTAGAACCTATTTATAACAAAGTTATTAAGCCAGCAAGTAATTGGATATCAGGAAAATATAATAAAGCGAAAAAGTTGGTTAAAAAAATGGTTTTAAGAAAGGAAATGAGCAAAATGGTAAAAATTATACTAGTGATATTGGCGTTAGCAACAATTTGGTTTATAGGGGATACAAATTTAAAAAGGTAATTTAGTGTATTATGCAAAACATTCACCAAGTAGTAATGTCAGAGACTTGGAATTGATGATGTATGCAGATAATTTAGATATTCTTGGTAAGAAAGATGGATTTAAATATAAACATAAAAATTCAAGAAAATAAGTCAGTTCAAAATGTTGAAAAATGTTTATTTTGGATATAGTATGTATGATGATGAGCAAATATATATATATGGATTCTGATGATAAAAAATTATTATTTCAATGTAAACTTTAAATTATTAAGAATAGTTGATTTTGGCAATAATAGGCAACATATAGATATATCAACAGTAGATGAAAAATAAAATAAAGGAAGATATTTACGAGAATTTTAAACCAATATTGGAAGAACTAGAAAATAACGAACCATCTATAAATCTTCAATGGATATTCAATTGGGTGTATAGAGATAGAATAAAGTAAGTTATAACTATAAAAATACTAATATAAAAAGTTTAAAAAAATGTAGAAAGACCAATTTATAATAATATAATCAAACCAGTATATAATAAAGTAGTCAAATCTTTTTGTAGAGCCTATTTATAACAAAGTTATTAAGCCAGCAAGTAATTGGATATCAGATAAATATAATAAAAGCAAAAAAATTGGTTTAAAAAATGGTTTTAAGAAAGGAAATGAGCAAAATGATAAAAAATTATGCTAGTGATATTGGCGTTAGCAACAATTTGGTTTATAGGGGATATAAATTTAAAAAGGTAGTTCAGTGTATTATGCAAAACATTCACCAAGTAGTAATACTAGGGATTTAGAAATAATGATGTTGGTAGAAAAATATACAGGCAAGTGCTGATCGTGAAGGGTTTAGTTATGAAGTTGACGGAGATAAAACTATACAAAATACTACAAAAAAATGTATATCTATCATATGGATACAGTGTAAATGACGATAACTATGAATATTCATATATGCATGAGGATGGACTAGATTATTCTTTTGATAATTTTTTTAAAAAATTGAAAGGTATATATAATTCTAAAGAAGTTCGTTATTATAAAGATATATCAACAGTAGATGAAAAATAAAAATAAAAAGAAGAAATATATGAGAATTTTAAACCAATATTGGAAGAACTAGAAAAAATAACGAACCATATATAAATCTTCAATGGATATTCAATAGGGTGTATAGAGATAGAATAAAGTAATATAAAAATATTGATATAAAAAAAGTTTGAAAAATATAGTTGTTTAATTGTGTTGAAGAGAGAATAAGAATTTCATAATATATTTATTTAGAGATAGAGTTTAAACCTATCGTAGATTTTTTAGTCTACGGTAGGTCTTTTTTGTTTTACGGGTTAAAAATCAGCTAATTTCTTTTTCTTGCGATTTGTAGAGATAGTGGATAAATTTTACAGAAGACTTGATTTATTATGGCTTGCCAATTAATAAAGAGACGGTAAGACTTCATCATGAGTTTAGTCCAACAAGTTGTCCACATCGTAGTTTAGCTTTACATGGTGAAACAACTGATAGCATTAAAATTTACTTTGTAGAACGTATGAATTACTTTGCGACTTTAGGAGAAACAGTTGATGAAATGTTAGGAAATACTAGTATCTCAGAACCAAGTACATCTACAAACTCAGTGTCAACTGTTGATAAAAGCAATGAAGAAATTGCACGAGAAGTTATTTCAGGAGCATGGGGTAACGGAGAGGATAGAGTGAATAGATTAACTAATACAGGATATAATGCAAGTGAGGTTCAAGAAGTAATGAATAGATTACTAAATGGGAATTATACATCTAATAATTTAGATGAAATAGCCCAAGAAGTAATTCAAGGTAAGTGGGGTAATGGGCAAGACCGAGTTAACAGACTAACTAATACTGGATATAACTACAGTGAAATTCAGCAAAAAGTGAATGAAATATTAGGGTAAAATACGAGCCTAGAAGAAAATTTATTCTTCTAGGCTTTTTAAAAATTCCAAGGGAAAATACTCACCTGTTTTATAATCTATTGTATACCTACATTGAATATTCCAAAACGAAGTAAATTTTATTAATCGCATAGTCACTAGAAACTATAATCATAACTATAAATATAGGAATAATATCTTTTGGGTCTTTATATATTACACGACATTCATATAATATATAATTATTTTTTTATTAGTATCTAGATGGTCTATCATTTTTCTAAACGCCACATTCCTCCTTTATTTTTTTCTTACCTGTATTAGCAAATTTAGTACTAATAAAGCCATTATAGTAGCAGTCAAGACATTGATTATCCTGATAAAACCTTTTTCCTCCTAATGATTTAGCTACAATATGGGCTTTATGATATATTCCTCTATTTTTTTAGTTTTTCCAATTAGGTAAGTTTTTTTAGTTCCTCTCCATATTCTGAATCGTTGAATGTGATTTTCTTTTTGATTACCAGTGTTTTATATCCTAATGGTGCATGATCTATTATTTCGCTTTTTATAATTTTCACCTATTTTAAAAATATTCTATTAACGAATTTTCATTTAAACTTCCCACTTCCATAAAAATTTTCAGGATATTGTTCACCTAAATTTTAATTTCAGATTCAGATGAGAAATTTATTTTCTTTGATTCCTCTATAAGTAAGTCTATGTCTGTTAAATTAAGTTTATTTTCATTCATAATGCTCTACCGCCTTAATAAAAATTTTATAAAAAAATAATAGTAATTATTTGCTTTTTTTAATTTATATATTAATTATTTATACCTTTATTATTACTTTAACATAGATAATTTTTAATTATAAAGTAGAATATAATGTAAAATTTTTATTCGAAAGGTTAAATTTTCTATAGTTTTTCTTTACCTATGATGTAGAGAATAAAAACATCATAGGAGTGAAAAGTATGGAACTGAAAGATGAAATAAAAAAATTAAGAGAAAAAGGATTAGGTTATAAGAAAATAGCTGTATATTTAAAATGTATCAGCCAATCCAGTTAAGTCAATAAAATTTAATATTTTTCGTGTTCTAGCATGGCCTATCATAGATTTTTTTAGTCTACGATAGGTCTTTTTTATTGCGAATATTTTTTTGTACAAATATCTATAATATGTTATAATCAATGTTTAAAAATTAACAAAAAAAGGAGGATATTATGCAGAAATGCAGAAAAATTTTTTTATAGTACTATTTAGTGTATTTTATGTAATTTTTTTCACCAGTAGCATCTGTTTTCGCTTTAGATAATAATCAAAGTACTAGTAATATAGAGAAATCAGACGAGAAAGAAAAATAAAATAAATTCACCAAATAATAGTGCTATCATTGGTTCAAAAGAATGAACGAACCGAAAAACCAAAAACAAGAAACAGAATCACCACCAGTTTCAAAAAGAACCAACTATTACTAACGTAACGGTCACGGGTGATTTTGACAAAGATGCAAAAAGGTGTAGATTTTTTTCAAAAAATTCAAATTAATCTTATTGGAGAAAATTTAACAGATAATAATTTTCTAACAAAAGAAGGATTACATTGGTCAGATAAAACAACAGTAGAACTGATTAAAGGTGTAGAAAATGGTTTTATTAATAGTGAAACTTATTTAGGAAAACAAAACAATCCAACAACTTCAGTAAAAGCGTATAGTATGAATGTTGGGGATAGTGGTCGTATTAACTATGTAGGAAAAACAAAATCTGGTGTAGATTTAGATCTTATTTGGACAGTAACAGGAAATGATTCAGCTGATTGGAAGAAAAACTCTGGTTATTATAGCTCAAGTCGAGCAACTGGTCTAGCTTTTACTGGAGAACAAAGTATTCCAAATTCAACAGGAAACTCTATTGTTGTGTTATATACTGAAGCAAACACTTTAGGATTACATTATAAAATTGTAAAACATGGTACACTTGATGAACAACCAGTAATTCTTAGTTTTATTTCAACTGATATTGACGCAGCTCAAGGTGTTCAAACAGATTTAGCAAATATTGTAGAGTTAATTCCTGAAGAATCTGGATTAAAGAAAAGCACAGATGGAGTTATTTATGATGCGACCCCAAAAATGATGGCTCTAAATGGCTCAAGCGACTTACCAAAAGGTGGATATTTAGGTGCAGGTTTTTTATCTAGTTTTAATTATACATTTTATTCACCTGCTCCACCAAGATTTAATAATTCATATGATTATGCTTTAGGCGTTCGTTATGACATATTTGGAAGTAGTTTACAGGCAGATATACTAACACGTATTACTCAGCGTATACGAGTAAAAATATGTTGACAGTAGTGGAAAAAGAATTAAAAAGAAGAACATTATTCAGGTTTTACAGATAAAAAGTTATAAAGTTGATTCTATAAATATTCCAAAGTATAGATTAGTAAATATTGACAAAAAAATGTTACAGATAAAAATAATCCAATAATTACCTTTATTTATCAGCCAGAACATAAAGTTACATTACACTTTGTAGATGAACAAGGTACTAAAGTTCAAGAGAGTAAGACATTTACTGTCCTAGAGGGGCAAACAATTAGTTATACCCCAAATTCAATGGATGGCTTCATTACACCGAATAAATTAAAACAAATTGCGGTAAAAGATGTAGATTATCAATTTGTATATAAAAAAGTACCTAAACAGGAACAAAAGCCAAGTGAAGAGACAAAGAATCCCGTAAAGACAACTCCTAAGAAAGAAGTAAATAAGCAAAACACGGGAAACGAGGTGGTATCAAATGTAGGCTCGGTCGTAGCTAATCATTCAAGCGCTAAGAAGACAATAAATGTAGAAGAATCTCCTGTTTCCAAAAACGCACCTTCAATGCAATCATCATCTCATACGGGAACTGGGGTGGTATCAAATGTAGGCTCGGTCGTAGCTAATCATTCAAGCGCTAAGAAGACAATAAATGTAGAAGAATCTCCTGTTTCTAAAAACACACCCTCAATTCAATCATCATCTCATAACGTAAGTTATAACACTAAAGAAACAGGAGTTCAGGAGAAAAAAGATCCATTTTTAGAAAATACTGGTATGACCCAAGAAGAAAAGAAAAAATTCTTGAATCATATTCATGAGAGAGAAGTAAATAAGCAAAACACGGAAACTGGGGTGGTATCAAATGTAGGCCCGTTCGTAGCTAATCATTCAAGCGCTAAGAAGACAATATATGTAGAAGAATATCCTGTTTTCAAAAACACACCTTCAATTCAATCATCATCTCATAACGTAAGTTATAACACTGAAGAAACAGTAGTTCAGGAGAAAAAAAGATCCATTTTTAGAAAATACTGGTATGACCCAAGAAGATAAGAAAAAATTCTTGAATTATATTCATGAAGTTGCGAAAGATGCTCGTACAAAATATGGAAACGATCAAAATAAAATTAATCACGCAATAGCAAATGCGATAGCATATAAAGCATATCACGATAGTTTTCTACAAAAATACGAATGATTTTGGAGAAAAACCGAGAAATTTAAGTAAGGATGTAGAAAAATTATTGAGTGACATTTATAAAGAAAGTTATTATAAAAATAGATTTTTCCACATTTAGCTATGCCCTTAGCAACATCAGAAAAAGTGTTTGGTATAAAGAAGTTGGAAAATTTATAGCTGGTCTTTCTCCATTAAATATTGTTGGTGTTACACCTAGTGATACATTCTTTCAAAGCGAATTCGTTACTAGGTGATGAATTAACGATTATTGATAACAAGGATTTAATTACAGATATAGATGCGTATGTACTTAAATATCATCCTAAATTCAAAGACTTACCTTTGAATGAAAGAATAGAAAAATATTATAGTACAGATAACTTGAATAAAAAAACGCGAAGAATACTATAAAGAAGTTCTGGAATTAAAATCAGAAGGTACTGGGGCGAATAATTATTCTACAATCTTAAAAGTTTGGAAGTATGTTTACATTTGCAGCGTTAGGGTTATTTTTTTACTGAATATAAAAATGGGATTTCAGATTTTCTTAAAAAACCCTAAGAAAATGATTGAAGAAAAATAATTAAAGAAAAAAATAATTCCAAGTTTAATTAATAATTTTGCAGAATTGAAGAAAGATCCTTTAGCATATGCAACAAAAACATCTGCTCGCTTTTGGTAATTTTGTTGCAGATACTATAGTAACTGCTAAGGCAGTAGTAACATTTACTGCAAATAAGATTAACAATAAGATTATAAAACCTATTGTTAATAGAGCGGTTAAGCCAATTTATAATGCGGTTATTCGTCCAATTTCTTCATTTATGTATAATAAAGTAGCTAAAACCAATTTACAATAATGTAGTAAAGCCCGTTTATAATAAGGTCATTAAACCAGTTGTAAAGTGGGGATATAGTAATATAGTAAAAACCAGTTTATAATAGAGTCATTAAAACCAGTTGCAAAATGGGGATATAATAATATAGTAAAAACCAGTTTATAATAAAGTTATTAAACCAGTTGTAAAATGGGGATATAATAAAGTCGTAAAAACCAGTTTATAATAAAGTTATTAAACCAGTTGCAAAATGGGGATATAATAAAGTCGTAAAACCAGTTTATAATAAAGTTATTAAACCAGTTGCAAAAATGGGGATATAATAATGTAGTAAAACCTTTTGTAGAGCCTATTTATAACAAAGTTATTAAGCCAGCAAGTGATTGGATATCAGATAAAATATAATAAAAGCAAAAAATTGGTTTAAAAAAATGGTTTTAACAAAGGAGATGAGCAAAATGGTAAAAATTATACTAATGATATTGGCGTTAGCGACAATTTGGTTTATAGGGGATACAAATTTAAAAAGGTAATTCAGTTTATTATGCAGAAACATTCACTAAGTAGTAATGTCAGAGATTTAGAATTGATGATGTTTACAGAGAATTTAGATCATCTTGGTAAGAAAGATGGTTTTAAATATAAACATAAAAATTCAAGAAATTAAGACAGTTCAAAATGTTGAAAAATGTTTATTTTACGTATCAGTTTTATGAGAATGCACACACGTATAATTATGGAGATGATAAGAGAAAACATTATTATTTTGATGAAAAATTTTAAGTTAAAAAGAAGTTGTAGATGTTGTTAACAATAGGCAATATGTAGATATATCAACAGTAGATGAAAAATAAACTTAAAGAAGAAATATATGAGAATTTTTAAACCTATATTGGAAGAATTAGAAAATAACGAACCATCTATAAATCTTCAATGGATATTCAATTGGGTGTATAGAGATAGAATAAAGTAAGTTGTAACAATAAAAATATTGATATAAAAAAAGTTTGAAAATGTAGTAAGACCAATTTATAATAATATAATCAAACCAGTTTACAATAAAGTAGTAAAACCTTTGTAGAGCCTATTTATAACAAAGTTATTAAGCCAGCAAGTAATTGGATATCAGGTAAATATAATAAAGCGAAAAGTTGGTTATGGTTTTAAGAAAGGAAATAAGAAAAATGATATTATAATGGTGATATTGGCGTTAGCAACAATTTTGGTTTATAGGGGATATAAATTTAAAGGGTAGTTCAGTGTATTATGCAAAACATTCACCAAGTAGTAATCCTAGGGATTTACAAATAATGATGTTGGTAGAAAATATACAGGCAAGTGCTGATCGTGAAGGGTTTAGTTATGAAGTTGACGGAGATAAAACTATACAAAATACTACAAAAAATGTATATCTATCATGGGGATACAGTGTAAATGACGCTAACTATGAATATGTATATATAAGTAATGAAAGACAAAAATTATTATTTTAATGATTTGTTTATGTTAGATGATATAGTAGATTTTGGTAATGGAATGAAACATATAGATATATCAACAGTAGATGAAAATAAAATAAAAAGAAGAAATATATGAGGATTTTAAACCTATATTGGAAGAATTAGAAAAATAACGAACCATCTATAAATCTTCAATGGATATTCAATTGGATGTATAGAGATAGAATAAAGTAAGTTATAACTATAAAATACTAATATAAAAAGTTTGAAAAATATAGTTGTTTAATTGTGTTGAAGAGAGAATAAGAATTTCATAATATATTTATTTAGAGATAGAGTTTAAAACCTATCGTAGATTTTTTAGTCTACGGTAGGTCTTTTTTTGTTTTACGGGTTAAAAATCAGCTAATTTCTTTTTCTTGCGATTTGTAGAGATAGTGGATAAATTTTACAGAAGACTTGATTTATTATGGCTTGCCAATTAATAAACAGACGGTAAGACTTCATCATGAGTTTAGTCCAACTAGTTGTCCACAGCGTAGTTTAGCTTTACATGGTAAAACAACTGATAGTATTAAAACTTACTTTGTAGAACGTATGAATTACTTTGCGACTTTAGGAGAAACAGTTGATGAAATGTTAGGAAATACTAGTATCTCAGAACCAAGTACATCTATAAACTCAGTATCAACTGTTGATAAAAGCAATGAAGAAATTGCACGAGAAGTTATTTCAGGAGCATAGGGTAACGGAGAGGATAGAGTGAACAGATTGACTAACGCAGGATATAATGCAAGTGCGGTTCAAGAAGTAATGAATAGATTACTAAATGGGAATTATACATCTAATAATTTAGATGAAATAGCCCAAGAAGTAATTCAAGGTAAGTGGGGGAATGGACAAGACCGAGTTAACAGACTTACTAATGCTGGATATAACTACAGTGAAGTTCAGCAAAAAGTGAATGAAATATTAGGATAAAATGCGAGCCTAGAGGAAAAGAAAAATTTCTTCTAGGCTTTTTTTACTTATATATCTTATTATTATATAAAAATAGCGATATAAAAATAATATATTTTAAATTTGTTATTTTTATATTAATTATGTAAAGGATATTTATTATACTTGTAAAAATTAGTAATAAAAATTATATCGATTTTATCAGTTAATATATTTAATTTATTTTTATTTGAATCTATTACTATGTAGAATATTCCGATAAGTGTGCATATAAGTAAATAATTTATTATGAATGTGTTCTTTATTATTACATAATTTATTATATTGATAATTATAATAAATTTAAAACAAGTAATATTTACCTAAGATAAAGAAAAAAATAACTTCATTATATAATTCAGTCCCTATTGTCACCTAAATAGATATTTTAGATTTATTATGCTTTTTAATTTGTGAGATCTAACTATACTTTAATTATATAAGATACAGAGGTGACTAAAAAGACTAGTAGAAAAGAATAGTATGTACAAATTTAAAATTCTTATTTGTGAAATATACTCCCTTTTATCAATGTAAAGTGTAATTATATATAGATTAAATCACATTCCTATTGTTAACGCTTTCACTGTAACGTGTTTTTGTGTTAAAAGTCAATAAAGACAATAAAAATACATATTATATATCAATCTGATATGATTTTTTTCTTTTTACTATGATAGAATAATATTATCTGATATAATGTAGAAATAAAATATATAAATTGATAAGATTATAGATTTAATGAAATCTACTAAAAGGAGCTTTTTGTATGATAAAATTAGTTGTTACAGAAATAACAACGTAAAGTAGAATACAATTAAACGTAATAAAAAGTTTCTCTATTAAGTGGGTTCATAAAAACTAATTATAAAAAAATAAACAGATAGAAATATTGTGGGTAGAATATAGGATTGAAGTATACTACGCAAAAAAATATATCGTTTAAAAGTTTAAAAATTGTTAGAAAGTATGAGAGGAGAGTAAGACGCTAAGGAGTAATCCAAAGCGTTTTTTTATTATATGTAAAAATTTTTATTAAAAATTAAATTAACTTTAATTTTACTATATTATTATGATGTTTATTTATGTGAATGCTCAGTTATTATTTGAAAAAATTGTATTTATTTTGTAAAAATAATAGTTATTGATAATTATTTTATTTACATAATTCACGAATGTAACATAATAATTTTTAATACAATATTAATAATATTAAAGAAAGGTAAAAATTTATGAGTTATAAAAAGTATTAATAAAATATTAAAATACTCTATCAGAAAGCTTGCTTTGTAGGGTGCAACACCAGTTGTGATAGGTACTTTTTTATTGGTTGGAGGTACAACTGCTTTAGCTAGTGAAGGATCAAGAAGCAATGTAAGTATAAATTATGTAGCTGACAGTGAGTTAACTGATTATGAAAAAAATCTTTTAGTTAAACAAGGTATACCAGAAGAATTAAAGAATGGTGAAACATACTACTTAGTTTATAAGAATGAGTCATATTTACAAAAAAACAAATTACCTGATACAGGAAGTACTTCACTTCCATTAAAAGGTATTGGTTTTGCTACAGCTTTATTAACTGTCGTACTTGTATCTAAGAAAAATAGAAATAAAAATATTAGGTATAGTATTAATTGGAGCATTAGGTCAAAGTGTAGTTTTTACCTAGTTCAACGTTTGCATTGGAGAATAAACTTTTTAGCGGGTTATAATCATATAACATCTGCCAATACAAGATTTGAAGATAATCTAATATCTATTGATGGATATAAATACATTGGATATGTTACTTCTCAAGACTTAGAAGTGAAATTAGAAAAATAAAAATTCGAATCAGGGTAATGTTACAAAAAAATAATGTATTTGAAAAAAATAAATGATGAAGGAATAGAACAAGGTATAGAAAAGAATACAAAGGAGCAAACACAAAAAAAGATTAAATAATAAGAAAAGTAATAATACATCAAATGATAATATAATAGAAATAAATAGAGAAAAAGAAAAACAACTTAATAGACAAGTCAGAGAAGGAAAAATCAGAAAAATTAAATAATGTAAAAAGAGATGATTTGTCAAATAATATAATAAAAAAAGAAAAACAGTTTAAACGATAAAACTGAGAACGAAAAAAACAAAGGTAGAAAAAGAACTTAACAGATATTGTGAAAAATGATATTGATAACATTCCACTTCCGATAATAGCAGAAGAAGTTTTTATCGGAGACAATTCGCTATGATGAGTTAGAGATTGAAGAGGTTGGGAATATAGATGTAGCGAATGAAAATAAAAATTAATACAACAAAAACAGATTATTTAGTAAGCACTAAGGATAATAATAAATTATCGATGAATTCAGATACAGAACTAAAAACTTCTGAAAGTAATAAAAATTGAGAAAACTACTACAGAATCTAAAGTGAAATCTACTTTAGAAGATAAAAAAATGCTAATATTGAAAATAATATCAAAAATCTGATGATATAGAAAATATAAATAATAATAAGTCTACTATTGAGGACAATAAGACAAATAATCCAAGTGATAAAAATAAATAGAACTGTTAATTCACTAAATAAAAAAATAGTAATTCTGAAAAATTCAAATATTATAAATAAAAGAGCTAAGACTAAGAGCAAAGTTAAAGTAGTTGAAAGAGTAATAAAAGGTAACAGAAACTATTCCTTATAAGGTAGTATATGTAGAAGATGAAAAATATGGAAAAATGGTACTACTAAGGTAATAAAAGATGGTAGTATTGGGAAAAAAGTATCTATTCAAAAGGTAGTGTTAAATAATGATGAAGAATTGAAAAAGAGAAATAACCTCGAGCATAGTTAAAGAAAAAGAGGTCGACAAAGTAATTAAAGTAGGTACAAAAAGGTATTAAACAATCTACTAGTAAATCAAGAATAAAAAAATGATATTACAGAAAGTGTTCAACAAACTAAATTAATACCTAAAAAAGAAACTGTTTATACAGAAATATTAGAAAAACAAACAGAGAAAATATGAAAAAAAGATTATCCTAAAATACAAGAAGCAACTAAAAAAATGTAAAGAATAATATAGGATTATTAACTACTCAAAAAGATAAATTATCAACAATAAATATTACTAACATTTTTGATGATTCTCTATTCGAAGGAGAAAGAAGATTTGAAAATGTAATGATGTATTATGTTCAGACAAATCTTAAAACGTAAGAGAGAATTTGAGAATCAAGAAGAAGTTATAGATACAATAATTAGTAAGCAAGTGCCCGTAATTACTGGAGTAATGAGAATAGGAACTAGAAAACATGGTTATGACACACTTAAAAGGTGATGGGAAATTAGTAAATCTATCTTCAAATTTAGATGAAAAAGAAATAAAAAAATATTAAGTTATCTAATAATAATAGTTTTATATTGGATAAAGATGTTCCTGGATATTTGGGAAGTGCAATTAATGTTAATTATGAAAAAGATTTTAAAAAAATACTAAATTAGGTTTTAAAATTTGACGTGAATAAAATTCAAGCTCAGAGTATACCGACCATCTATCATTATGATAAAAAAACTCAGCTGTTTAAACCACTAAAAACTCAAATAATTGGTAATATAGCGTATGCTAATATTAACGAATCTGGAGCTTACATGGTAGTGGATAAATATAAACAGGATAGATTAAGAAAAATCTAATAATGATTTAATTCCCGGAGACACTGGTGATTCAGACATTGTTAATAAACTTAATAAGAAGGATGAAATAAAAATCTGACAATCCCCTTGTTTCTAAAGGTATAAATAATTCAGATGCTGTTAATAAACTTAATAAACAGGATGAAATAAAGCAATCTGACAATTCCCTTGTTTCTAAAGGTATAAATAATTCAGATACTGTTAATAAACCTAATAAGCAGGATGAAATAAAGCAATCTGACAATTCCATTGTTCCTAAAGATATTAATGATTCTAAAGTTAAAAAATATTAGTGAAAATGGTACAGGACGCTCGATTGTTTTTGTGGTAGATAATTCGGGTTCTGCAGCTTTATGGGATCCACATTATTTGAGAAGAAGTTTGCCAAAAGAATAATGACACAATTAGATCCTCTTAAAGATAAAGTATCAATTGTTGATTTTGGAAATAATATAAAAATAAACAAACCTTTAACAAACAACTTTGAGGCGATATCGAAAACATTAGATACTATGGATGTAGATTTAGGAATGGGAGATAGTAGTGCAGATGCTTTATCTTCTGGAATAGATAGACTTATTGAAGATAAAGATAAGAGGAATAAAAGGTACATCTTTATACTAACTACTGGACCAGATTCTGGAGAGGCTTATAGAAAGATGACAAAAAAGGCAAATGATAATAATGTAACTATTTTTGCAATTAATTTAGACTCAGCAGATGAAGTCGTGTTGAAGCAAATATCTAATGAAACAGGAGGTAAGTTCTATAAAGTTAATAAGATTGATGATTTACCAGAAATCTTTAATAAATCTGATGAAGATTTAATGCAAGGAAAAATCTGACATTAATAAAGATAGAATTTCTGCATATTATACAAGAAAAATTTTTAAAAGGTGAATTATATCTTTCGACAGGAAAAGAATCACCATATTTCAAGAAACAAATAAAAGTAGCTAGAGAAAAAAATTTCAAGAGAGTTTAATATAGCAATTTCTAATATTAATGCAATCAATAAAAAAATAGATAACTTGAAAGATGACTATATAGAAAGTTTATTATCTGCTGATTATGATAATGATAATTTAGTAAATGGTAATGAAGTTCGCCCTGAGAAAGATCTTAATGGGTGGGCATTCTTGTATGTGTTAAGTGATCCAGAAAATTCAGATACTGATGGAGATGGAATAAGAGATGATAAAGATGGATCCATAGATCTAAAAATTAGAATCCAATACTGATATAGAATCTGACGAGATTACTAAGTATGATACTGATGGAGATGGATATTTTGATGCGGATGAACAAGTTATTTTTTTAAAAAGCAGAGGAATGAGAGATGACTTTGGAAGGGAATTTTCATCTGGTGATTGGAATGTAGGATTTAGAGATTTACTTATGTTTTCAGAACTTGCTTATTTCGATTTTTGAAAATGAAATATTTTTATAAATAAAAATCTAGTCGAGGAAAAAGACTTAGTGAAAATTTCTTTGAAAGAATGGGAAAATAATGTTCATGGAAAAAGTAAATGAGGAAGGTAAATATTTTTGGTAGTGAGGAGTTTTATAATTTAAAAATTTTATAAAGATGATAGTTTAGATAGAGCTTTCTTCACTAATTGGAGATTTTTAGGTCAATCAATGCTAGAATATTATGGAGGTATTACATCATCTGTTTCTTATTTTAAAAATGGAAGTAATTTAGTTATAGCATTTAGGGGTACAGATGAATATTGGGAGAAAGCAACAGATTCGATATTACTTCTAGGTACTCGTACAGCTGTTCAGGATATAGCTCGAAAAACAAATTCGTGATCTTTTTAGATAGTATATTCTCATTAGGGAAATTTATACAAATTTCAAGAAATTGAGAATGTTTATATAACTGGTCATTCACTTGGTGGTTATCAAAGACTTATTATGCATTTTTAGAAATGAATAAACTGATGAATCTATATAAAAATAAACCCTGACAGTAAATATAGATTCGTTAAAAAAATATCAATGTTGTTAATTTTAATGGTCCTGGTATAGAATATAGATATGATGAATTGAAAAATTATTTGATGCTAACCCTAATTCTGTAAGAGCTTTTTAAAACGATAGGACGTACTGTCTATTCAAATTCTTTAAATGCTGCGATAGTAGGTGCTGGGAAACATCCTAATATAGAACCATATTTTACGGCAGTTTTAAAAATAATTATTATAAAACAGATTTTGATTCACTCAAGTATGTACATAATCTAAATTCATTTTATGCTTATATGGTTCAAGGTCGCAGAAATACAGTTGATAAATACTATTATTTACCAAGTTCGAAAAATTTCAAATGATAGAATCAAGATAAGTGGCTTATTTGATGGGATGTGAATAAAACTCTGTAAATTCTTTATGTTAAGTAATGTATAGTATTTAATTTATATATAATAGTTTTAATAAGCTTTTTATTCTCTTTTAAAAGTGTAGATTTTTTTCTTATGAGTTTTTAAGATTAAGGAGAGTTATATTTTAATTTTCGATAGAATATTTTTAATAATCTCATTAAATATATGTAATAAAAAGTTATTAAAACTAACAAAAGTACAGAGAATCAACTTTACATAATCGTTCAAATTATAATACCAGACAGAAGATTTTTAAAGAGCTTAGTCTATGTATGAGATATTTAATAAAGAACCTAAAAATAAAACGCTAGGAGAAATCCAAAGCGTTTTATTTTTATATTAAATCAAGTAGCTATTCCAAAGCCAACTGTTTCTATATAATAATTATCACAATACTCAGTGTAATCAAAAGTAGGTTTTATCATCAATTTCTTCAAGTAACTCAGAATTTCTAACAGTTTCAATTTCCTTGTAAATGTGCCAGTTTTTTTCACATTTTTAACTAATTCTGTGAAGTAAAGATGATATGTAGGCTTAACAATTAAACCAGTTTCCCGAACAATTTCAGAAAGTTCTTCGCATAAATTATATGCTTCTGGATCAAATGTTTTTATTTATAGGTTCACCTTGAAGTAACTCTAAAATATTTAGTATATGAAGAATACGTTTTTGATGTATCATCATCTTTAATATTAATTGATGAACGTTTAGTATTAACAGTTGGTGTAAAATTTTTACATATTCTTATCATAATTAATTATCTCCCTAGTATAAAAATTTAAGAATATTATAGATTAAGATAATGTTAAAATAAATAAGCCTAGTAGTAAGAAAAAAACTAGGCTTTTTATTATGGTGTTTAATACGTTAGTAAATTCCGGTTGTATATCTAAATCCGGGGCATGGAAAAATCCATCCCCAGATTTCAATTTTCATATACAAGAAGATAAATATCCAATATAATTAAGGTGTACAAAAAAATAATTAACTAAGAAAAGATATTTGTCATGTCTAGTTTTGCCACAAATTTACTATTAATAAAAAGACCAAAAATATAACTATGGAGGATAAACTTGATTTAATTAATGTGAACGGTCAAGATACATTTATATTTCATGGAACTCTATCATATAAACCAAAAGTGTTGTACAAACTATGATTGTATGAAAGAAGGAAACAATATAGTTAAAAATGGATTTGGAGATCCATTAAAAAGTAGCTTTTATTAAGGATGTCAGCCCCCTACATACCTTAGATTAAAGAAACAATGTTTCAAATTTAAAGAATATAATTCTAAGTTATGTACACTGAAACATCATTTGTGAAAAAGCACTACAGCATATCTAAAAAAATCTTATATCCCACATTATGAAGAATCTTTCTAAGACACTATCATTTAAAGATATAGATGAATTAAATAATGCATCGATATCTACAGTAGTAAGATAATGAAATCATGTAGATAAGCCGTAGAAGTTAAGACACATTCAAACCTGCCAGAACACCTATGTTTTGATGAGGATAAAAGTAAATTCAACAAAAATATTCTATTCTAGAAGCGTTAAGCGCTATGTAACGAGGAAAGAAGTATTGTATTATATATTAGCTATAGATGCTGAATTTACTGCTAGTTATAAGAGAGTACAGAGATAATAGAAGCTATTAAGACTAAAAGATTTTGTAGAATTAGATAAGTATATAGATATGGATACTAGAGGATTATCTATAGGTGTATTTAAAAGCTATAAATACTATGAAAAAGCACAAAGAGTGTGTGCTTTATGCTGTTAAATATAAGTATTATAATGGTCCATTAGAAGGATTTAATAATAAAATAAAACTACTAAAGAGAGTGTCTTATGGATATTCTAGCTTTTAGTAACTTCAACTTGAAAAAGCCATTTATTAGATATAGAAATTCATTCGAAAAGTAGAGAAGTCATATCAATCTGATATGACTTTTTCTTTTTTGCTATGAGAGATTAAGGTTATCTGATATAATATATTGAGTAAACGAGGGTTAAACAGATTTGTAGAATATGATTAAATCAAGGATAGAACAAATCGTTAAATGATGCACCCCCCTAAGAGGGTTTTGCACCCTAGCAGTGACAACTAGCAATTAGCTTCATCACTAAGTGATTTGCTAATTCCAGTTGTTGTTGCATACGTTGTACCCTAAGTGTTTTATGACTGCTTCGCTTCATAAAACACTTAGGTACTAATGCATAGTGAAATAAAAAAAGGAGCTTTTGTATGATAAAAATTAGTTGTTACAGATATTGATGATACGCTATTAAATAGTGATCGTGAGATTTCTAAGAAAAATAGAGAAGTAATTGAAGAGTGTAAGAAACAAGATATTAAAGTTATTTTAGCATCGGGTAGACCTGATTTTGGAATGATGAGTATAGTAGAAGATTTACAACTTGATAGTTATGATAATTACTTACTTTCATTTAATGGAGCTAGAATAGCTAATCTTAAAAACGAATGAAGTAATCTATGAGAAGTTTTTATCTCCTGAGAGAATTAAGTTCTTAATAGATGTTGCTTTGGAGAATGATTGTGATATTCTTACTTACCAAGGTGGGAAAGTTCTTACAAATCGTGATAATGAATATGCACGAATTGAGTCTGGTTTAGTAAGTGCAGAATTAGTAATTAGTGAAGATATGAAAGATGATATTAAAGAAGGTGCAGCTAAGGTAATAATTCTTAAACATCCTGATGAAGCTGTTGCAGTGAAAGATAAATTAGCGCTTGAATTAGGTGATGAGTATGAGGTTGCTATGTCTAAACAGTTCTTTATCGAAATTAACGATAAGGGTATTTCTAAAGGAGTATCTTTAGATTCATTATGTAAAAAACTTGGTTTAACAAATGAGAATGTAGTGGCATTAGGTGATGGGCTTAATGATTTAAGTATGATTGAATTTGCCGGTATGGGAGTTGCGGTTGATAATGCTAATCCTACTTTAAAAGAAGCGGCGAATTTTATTTCTAAGTCAAATGATGAAGATGGTTTCGCTTATGCTATTGAAAAATTTGTTCTTGGTAAAGATGTGTAGATAGAAAGAGGTTCTGATGAAAGTAACTTTGATTTGTGTAGGTAAAGTTAAGGAGAAATTTTATAGAGATGCTATAAAAGAATATGAAAAACGTCTTGGAGCATATATTAAGTTAAATACTATAGAAATTTCAGATGAAAAAGTAAAGGTAGAAAATGATTCAGAAATAGCTCTTGCGATGGAAAAAGAAGGGAATAATATATTATCAAAAATTAAAGATAATCAATATGTTATTACTTTGGAAATTTTAGGTAAGAATTTATCAAGTGAAGAATTTGCATCAAAAATTGATAATTTAATGCTTACTGGTAAGAGTGATGTTGCATTGGTAATTGGTGGGAGTTATGGTCTTTCTGATAGTGTGAAAAAACGTAGTGATTTTGCATTATCGTTTAGTAGAATGACGTTTCCACATCAAATGATGCGTGTTGTTTTACTTGAACAAGTGTATAGAGCTTACCGTATAATAACAGGAGCAAGTTATCATAAATAATTGTAAAGGATGAGGTTGTATTTTCAGACAATTTCATTCTTTTTGCTATTAATTTATAAAAGATTTTTAGTATAATAAAGGTGAAAAAGAAATAAAGGAGGGATTATTTATGTTTAATTTAGATGAGTACATGATACATCAAGTGTTAGCTATAGTTGGAATAGTATTCCTTATATTTTTATTGTCGGGTATATTATTACAGCTATTTTTCTCAAAAATTATGTTTGATATACTTGAGGTTGAGATCAGGACTTGCATTTATACCTTTCTATAATACTTATAGAATTTATAAAGAGTATAAAGGGCGTGTTTGGAAGAGGAATTGGGGAGTTGCTTATCTATTAACTTTCACACTTCCTTCAGTTCTGATAGGAGCTTTATTGTTGTACTGATAAATTTAGGATTTACTACTGATGCTTTTTCGGGACAGTATGCTGGTATATTATTCACTGGGAATTGCGTTATTAGTGGTTAGTGGATTAATTGCATATATATTTAACTTTATTATGTTATTTATAATGTATTTACCAATCTTTGATACAAAAAGGTAGAAGAGTGGTATTGTATATTCAAGCAGCACTGACAATTTTATCTTCTTTTTAGTGGTGCTATATTCCAAGGAGCTAGTGATAGTATATTAAGTAGTATTTTTTTCACTAGCAGAACTCATATTCCCTATTGTCTTTATGGTTTGTCTACTTTTGTTGCTGCTACAGATATTAGAGCTAGAATTAGAAGTGGAGAATATGTACTTCAGGAGAAATTAGATTATAACATGCTAAGTAGTTATGAAAATAAATTCTATATTAAAATCAAGAGGTAGAAAATTAGTAGTTCCTAACATAAATAGTGGCTTCAGCGATTATCAACCGAGCAACGATGAAGAAATAAACAGAATTGAATATAGTTTAATGAGAAAAATTCCAGGTGATTTGAATGTAATGTTTAAAGCTCCTGGATTTTTCATAATTTCAAGTATTTTCTATAGTTTTTAGTAAATATTGAAAGTAAAAGTTAATTTAAGATAGTCTTATGTTAGATTTTCTAACGTATATTTACAATTGTGATGTTTTTAAAAGTATAATAGGTAGCGTAATAAAAACAAATAAAACGAGGAGTTGACTCTTAATGGATAGATTTTTAGAATTATTAAATACCGTTAATGACTTTATGTGGACTTATTTCCTAATAGGGTTGGTAATGGTAACTGGTATTTATTTTACATTTAGTACTAAGTTTGTTCAATTTACTTATATCAAAGAAATGTTCAGACTTATTACAGAAAAACCTAAAGTAGGTGAAGATGGTGAACAAAAAGGTGTTTCTCCTTTCCAAGCTTTCACAATCTCAGCTGCGTCAAGAGTAGGTACTGGTACAATTGCAGGGGTTGCTATTGCGATTGCAATGGGTGGACCTGGTTCAGTATTCTGGATGTGGGTAATGGCACTTTTTGGTGGAGCTTCATCTTTTGCCGAATCAACATTAGCCCAAGTATATAAAGTTCGTGATAGAAAAGGTGTTTATCGTGGAGGACCTGCTTACTATATGGAAAAAGGTCTTGGCCAAAAATGGATGGGTGTGCTTTTCGCGATTGTTATTTCTATAACATATGGTGTAGCGTTTAACTCTGTTCAAACTAACACTATTGCTCAAGCTTTACAAGTATATGATATTAATGCGAATATTGCGGGTATTGCTTTATTAATTCTTACTATTTTCGTAATTTTTGGTGGAGTAACAAAAGTTGTTAAAATTACTCAATGGTTAGTACCGGTAATGGCAGTGGCGTACTTATTTATCGTATTAGTTATAATGGTTATTAACATTGACAAATTACCTGGTGTTCTTGCTCAAATCGTGAAATCAGCATTTGGTCTTGAACAAGTAGGTGGTGGAGTAATTGGTATGGGAACATCAATTCTTTTAGGAATTAAGCGTGGTATGTTCACTAACGAAGCTGGTTTAGGATCAACTCCTAACGCAGCGGCTACAGCTGATAGTACTCACCCAGCTAAACAAGGATTTATCCAAACTCTAGGAGTTTACTTCGACACATGTTTAGTATGTACAGCAACAGCATTCTTAATCTTACTATATCCAGGTGTTGAGTACGGAGCTGGTAAGTTACAAGGTATCCAACTTACACAAGCTGCTTTAACTTCACAAGTAGGAAGCATCGGAACAATTTTCTTAATCGTTGCAATCTTCTTATTTGGATATAGTTCTGTAATTGGTAACTACTACTACGGAGAAACAAACATTCAATACTTACTTCCTAAAAAATGGGCTGTAAATGTTTATCGTGTTATCGTATGTATCTTCGTATACGTAGGAAGTGTCATGGACTTAAACTTAGTTTGGGGAATCGCTGACGTATCGATGGGTATTATGAGTTTACTTAACTTAATTGCGATTATCGGTCTTTCTGGTGTAGTTTATGTAGTATTAAAAGACTATGTGAAACAACATAAACAAGGAAAAGATCCAGAGTTTTACCTAGATAACTTACCAATTAAGTTAGATAATGCTACTGCATGGAAAAATAAAAAGAAGATTAATGTTAAAAAAGTACTTCAATGATGGAATTAGATTTCTAATCATTGAAGTACTTTTTATTATATAGAATATTTTTATAGGATATCAATCCATTTTTGTCTTGCGTGAAGAATTCGGTGAATCATTACAGTTTTATTTTTCTTTGTTCGCTTTATAGAAAATGATATAATTCTTAACAAGACATTTTCTAAATTCTTTACGGCGTAGATAGGCATCATCAACTAATCCATAGCGAAGAGGCATGATAGAAAGATTGGAAATGATAGCCTCTATCTCGTCAAGTAGGGGTAGATGCAGTATGTGGTGCATCTAAATTGTGATAAATATAATGGATTATATCTTTTAGGTCTTTGTGATAGGTTTCAGAAACAACTATTTTATAATGTTCCATTTTTTAGTTCCTCTCTCAAACTTTTCATAGAATCATCAAAAGTAAGGGTACGACCGTTTACAAAATCAGATTCACTTTGTTCTAAAAGTTGATATAGTTCATATCTCCCCATGAACTTATTGAATAAATCAATGCTCATAACAGCAAGATCTCCACGACCATTTTTGGTAATAAAAATCGGTTCACCTGTTTCATGACAAAATGAAGAGATTTCATTGTAATTATTACGTAAATCTGTACTTGATTTAATGTTTGGCATAATAGCACCTCCTCTAATCTAAAGATATTATACTATTATTTCTTTAGGGTTGTCAAAAAAATATAAGAGGTAGAGGGTACATATTCACATATATTCACATACTATATTCACAAAGTTTTAATTTTGCTTGCATTATAAAAAAGTGTGTTATTATATTAAACATATTTTTAATTATAAAATATATGCGATGAGCCGATAAGTAGAAGTTCTTGCGTACCGTAGGATACAGAAAAAGAAATCAGTGGTTGAGAGATTTCTCCTAGGCAGGACTTTGAAGTAGCCGGTGAGCATTTAGAGTGAAAAGTAAGTAGCTTTTAAACGTGGTTAGAGCGTTAATCTTATTAAAGTGCTAATGTTATAATTAGAATAAAGGTGGTACCACGGAAACTTTCGTCCTATGTAAGGATGGAGGTTATTTTTTACCTAGAAAAATATCACCAATATAAAATTAGTAAAAGTAGAAATAATTAATAATAAAATAAAAATTTAGGAGGAACAGTCATGACTGAAATGTCTACAAAATATAATCCGACCGAAAGTAGAAAATAATCGCTACAACTGGTGGTTGGAAAAAGAAGTTTTAAAGCTGATAATAAAAAGTAAAAAGAATCCATATACAATCGTAATTCCACCACCAAACGTAACTGGTAAATTACACATTAGGGCATGCTTGGGATACAACTTTACAAGATATGTTAACACGTTATAAACGTCTTAAAGGATTTGATGTGCTTTATCTTCCAGGGATGGACCACGCTGGTATTTCTACACAAGCTAAAGTAGAAGCTAAAATGCGTGAAGAAGGATTAAGTCGTTATGATTTAGGTCGTGAAAAATTCTTAGAGCGTGCATGGGAATGGAAAGAAGAATATGCTGGATATATTCAGTGCGCAATGGGCTAAACTTGGATTAGGTTTAGACTATTCAAGAGAAAGATTTACATTAGATGAAGGATTAAATAAAGCAGTTACAAAAATTTTTGTAGATCACTACAACAATGGTACAATCTACCGCGGTGAGAAAATTATCAACTGGGACCCAGTTCAAAGAACTGCATTATCTAATATTGAAGTAATTCACAAAGACGTAGAAGGTGCATTCTATCACCTTAAATATTTCTTAGCTGATGGAAGTGGGGATTATCTAGAAGTAGCAACTACTCGTCCTGAAACTTTATTCGGAGATACTGCGGTTTGCTGTTCACCCTGAAGATGAAAGATATCAAAAAAATATTGGTAAAACAGTTCTTTTACCAGTAACAAATAAAGAAATTCCTGTTATTGCAGATGAATATGTAGAAAAAGATTTCGGAAGTGGAGTAGTTAAAATAACTCCTGCACATGATCCAAATGACTTTGAAGTAGGTGAACGTCATAACTTAGAACGCATCATCGTTATGGATGAAGGTGCTGTTATGAATGACCACGCTGATAAGTATAACGGTATGGATCGTTTCAGAATGTCGTAAAAGGCTCTTATTGCTGATTTACAAGAAAGTGGAGTATGCTTCAAGATTGAAAAACACCTTCACTCAGTAGGGCACTCTGAGCGTAGTGGTGCGGTTGTTGAACCATATCTTTCTAAACAATGGTTCGTTGACATGAAACCTCTTGCCGATAAAGTATTAGAAAATCAAAAAGATGAAGATAGAAAAGTTAACTTCTATCCACCTCGTTTTGAAAATACGTTAAATACTTGGATGGAAAATATTCAAGACTGGTGTATTTCTCGTCAATTATGGTGGGGACACCGTATTCCAGCATGGTATCACAAAGAAACTGGTGAAGTTTATGTTGATGTAAACCCACCAAAAGATATTGAGAACTATGTTCAAGATGAAGACGTTCTTGATACTTGGTACTCTTCAGCATTATTCCCATTCTCAACATTAGGATGGCCAGATTTAGAAAGTGAAGATTTCAAACGTTACTATCCAAATAGCTGTCTAGTAACTGGATATGACATTATCTTCTTCTGGGTTGCTCGTATGGTATTCCAAGGATTAGAATTTACAGGTACTCGTCCATTTGAAGATTGTTTAATCCACGGTTTAGTACGTGATGAACAAGGTCGTAAGATGAGTAAATCACTTGGTAATGGTGTAGATCCAATGGAAGTAATCGAACAATATGGAGCTGATAGCTTACGTTACTTCTTAGCTACTAACTCAACACCAGGTCAAGACTTACGTTACTCAACTGAGAAAATCGAAGCAAGTTGGAACTATATCAATAAAATTTGGAACGCTTCTCGTTTCGTAATTATGAACCTTGAAGGTTTTGAATATAGTGATATTGATTTAACAGGAGAAAAAACATTAGCTGATAAATATATTCTAACAAAACTTGCTAAAACTATTGAAGACTTTGAAAGATTATTCGAAAAATATGAGTTTGGAGAAGCAAGCCGTATTCTTTACAACTTTGTATGGGAAGAATTCTGTTCATGGTATATTGAAATTGCTAAGATTTCATTAAATGGTGAAGATGAAGCTGCGAAGAAAACTACTAAATCTATCTTAGTATATGTACTTGATGCTTCTCTGAAAATGTTACATCCGTTTATGCCATTCGTAACTGAAGAAATCTGGCAACATATTCCTCACACAGGAGATAGTATTGTAACTAGTGAATTTGCTAAAGTTGATGCAAGTCTAGTGTTTGAAAAAGAAACAGAAGATATGCAATTCATCCAAGATGTAATCACTGCAGTACGTAATATCCGTAGTGAAGTGAATGCTCCTATGTCTCGTGAGATTCCTATTAAAATCAAATACTCACAAGATAACGTAAAAGAAGTACTATTAAGCGGTAGTGCGTACTTAGAGAAATTTGCTCGTCCTAGCGAACTTATTATCGAACGCGAAGTAGAAGCAAGTGAAACTGACATCAGCCGTATCTTACCAGGTGCTGAAATCTATGTTTCATTAAGTGATTTAATCGATGTAGACAAAGAAAAAGAACGTCTTGGAAAAGAATTAGAAAAATTACAACAAGAATTAGATCGCGTAAACAAAAAACTTTCTAATGAAAAATTTGTAGGTTCTGCTCCAGAAGCGGTTGTAGCTAAAGAAAAAGAAAAACAAGCAACATATCAAGAGCAATATGATAGTGTCAAAGAAAAGAATAGCTGCATTAGATAATTTAAAATAGTATAAAAATAAAATAGAGAGTGATTCGAAAAAATCGTATAGATTTTATTGAGTCACTCTCTTATATTTAATACCAAAAGGTTTGATTTTTAAAAAACTCTAGCTAGTTTTACCTAGCTTAGAGTTTTGATTAATCATCTTTATTATTCTTTTTCTCCAGATTAGGAAGAAAATTATCGCGATTATTATGATTATACCAATGTATGCACATAATTTTTAACTGCTTCTCCTGTATTAGGAAAGTATTTAGTGATAGTAGATTCATCTTAAATCCTCGTTATATTATTTTTCTTCTTTTTTTGTTCTAGAGTGTTATTTAGAACTTCAGTTTCAACGCGTTCTTTAACTGAATCTAGTGTTTCAGTTGATTTGTTAGTGAAATCTTCAACTTTTTCTTGAATATTTGCTTCATCTACGTCTTTTTAATATTAGAAACTTGATCTTTGATTTTTCGAAAGAAGAAAAGAGCTTTTTCTTTGTAGCTTCTACTGAAGGTTTGAATTCTTCAACGATGCGTCTCTAAGTTTTTCTTTAACTTCTGAGTATATTCTTTTATGCTAGATACGTGTTCTTTAATGTCTGTTACATTTGCTAGATAATTCTTTTCCATAATCAACAGCATTATTGTATTTGTTTTTCTAAAGCGTTTTTAGCTTTTTTTAAGATTTTTCACTAAGTCGTTGTATAGATAGATTGCCGCTTCTTCAACACCATTTTCTTAGTGTAGCGAATCATACAACGTGTGTAACCATAGTAATCTTTAGATTTTTCTTAACGTATTCAGTGTGTTCTTCAACTGTTTGGATTTTTGAGTAATAGTTAGCAGCAGCTATTCCTGTACCGATTGCAAATAATTTTTGATAATTTTTGACATACAATTTTTCACCTCAATATATTATTAGATTAATTATATCATATAAACATTTAAATTTAAATAAAATAGATAATGAGTAACTCTATTTTAATATATTGGTAATAAAGTAGGATAAAAATGTAGAATAAACATCATTTAAAAACAGAAATAATTATACATTGATAAATTATTATCACACATTAATTTGTAATAACTATTGAATTAGTGTGTAATATATTGTATAATAAAAATATAATACAAGAAGGAGGAACAATGAAAACTTACTGAGAGACATAAAGCTATAATTGAAATAGTAAAGAATCTCGAGCCAATTACAAGTGATGAGATAGCTGAGAAGTTATCTTTGGGGAAATCTACTTTAAGAAACGATTTGGCAGTATTAGGGATGCTAGAAATCTTAGAAGCAAAACCTAATGTAGAGTTATTATTATAATTATAACTTTTCACCAGGAGAACAACGTGAAGAAATAAAAATAAATTAGTTAAAAAGATGTTATGGGGATAGCGATAACGGCTAAAAGTACAGCAATTTCTCAGATGTATTATCTAAATTATTTATATATGATGTAGGAACAATCTTTATTGTCGATGAAAATAATCACCTAGCAGGTGTAACATCTAGAAAAGATATGTTGAAATTATCAAGAAATGCTGACGGTCAAAAATCTTCCAATAGTACTAGCGATGACACGTGTACCAGATATGTAATTTACATATATGAAGATGAATTAGTTAGTGATGCCTTAAGGAAGTTAATTTTACATGAAATTGACTGCTTACCTGTCGTAAGAGATGAGGATGGAGGCAAGGTGATTGTCGGAAAAATTTCAAAAACTACATTAATTAAATTATTATTGGAAATATTGGAGGGATAATATGTTAACTGTACATATAATTTCAGATTCAATAGGAATACTGCGAAGGATGTTGTAGATGCAGCTTTAGTGCAGTTTTCTTATGGAAAAGCTGATTTTAAGGTATTAAAGAATTCAAATGTTTGTACGATAGAAAAATAGATTGTATTATGTCGAATGTAAATGATGGGGATGTAATAGTTCAAACATTGGTGGATGAGTGCCTTAGCCGAATACGTGAAGAAAAAGGGTTAGAAAAAAATATAAAGTTATAGATTTGTTAAGTGAAATGCTAAATACTTTTGAAGATAAACTTGGAATAAAATCTGAGGGAATCAGGTTTAAACAGAAAAAAATGGGAGACTGAGTACTTTAAAAAGAGTTGATGCATTGGAATTTGCTGTGAAGTGATGATGGTAAGGATATTAATGGTCTTAAAGAGGCGGATATTGTTATTTTTGGGGGAAGTATCAGAACGTCTAAAACTCCATTAAAGCTTTATATCTAGCGAATAGAAATATTAAAGTTATGAATGTTCCTATTGTACAAGATCTAATACTACCAGAGCAACTATATGAAGTAAAAAGAAAGATTATTGGTTTAACAAATTCAGTAGAACAACTCAATAAGTTGAGGAAGAAAGACTAAAAACTTTAGGAGTGGATGGAAATACTGATTATACAGATGAAATCCAAATATTTGAAGAATTAGAGTACGCGTTAGAAATTATGGGAAAAATTGGTTTGTCCGATAATAGATGTTCAAAATAAAAGCTATTGAGAAACTGCAGAGTTGATAATTGGGATAATGAGAGAACGCGGCTTAGAAATTTAATATTTAAGAAATAGTTATATACTGTAACAAAAATGTGATGGGGGAATTTTAAAATGACAAAAATATGTTTTATAATTTCAGTGAAGGAAATAAAAATGCGATCTTTACTTGGGGGTAAAAGGTCTTGAATCTTGCAGAAATGAAGGGATTAGGGATTAATGTACCACCTGGTTTTACTATTACTACAGAAAGTTGTAATAGTTATTATGAAAATAGGGGAACGAATTAAACCTGAGATTTTTAAAAACAAATCAATGAACAATTAGAAATATTAGAAAAATATAGGTAAAGAGTTGGGAAGTATAGAAAAATCCATTATTAGTATCTGTACGAAGTGGTGCTGTATTTTCAATGCCTGGAATGATGGATACAATTTTAAATTTAGGATTGAATGATGAAACAACTATCGCCTTAGCTAAGAAGAATAATAATTATCGTTTTGCTTATGATAGTTATAGAAGATTTATTCAAATGTTCTCAGATGTAGTAATGGATGTAGAAATATAAATTTGAAGAAGTATTAACACGAGTAAAAAAATGAAAATGGCTATGAACAAGATAGCGATATGAATGAAAAAGATTTATTTAAAGTTGTTGAGGAGTTCAAAGAAATCTACAGAAAAGAAGTAGGTCGTGAATTTCCGATGAGTGTGAAGGAACAACTTATGCTAGCTATCGAAGCGGTATTTAAATCTTGGAATAATAATCGTGCTAAAGTATATAGAAGACTTCATAATATTAGTGATAAATTAGGAACTGCTGTAAATATACAAGCCATGGTTTTCGGGAATATGGGAGACAATTGTGGTACTGGAGTATCATTTAGTAGAAACCCTGTAACTGGGGAGGATGAATTATTCGGAGAATATCTAATTAATGCTAGGGGGAAGATGTAGTTGCGGGAATTAGAACATGAAAAATATTAGTGTACTTGCTGAAGATATGCCACATTTATATAAAGAATTTGTAGAACTTTCTAAAAAAATTAGAAAGAACACTACAAAGATATGCAAGATATTGAGTTCACTATAGAAGATGGTAAACTATATATTCTTCAAACAAGAAATGCTAAGAGAACACCAAATGCTGTTGTTGAAGTTGCAGTTTCATTGGTGAAGAAGGTGTTATTAGTAAGGAAGAGGCTATTTTAAGAGTAGGGACAGAAGAAATTAACAAACTTCTTCATTCTACATTTGAAGATAAATCATTGAAACAAGCGCAACAATTAACTCAAGGATTAGCGGCTTCACCAGGAGCAGCGATGGGAGCAATCTATTTTACTGCGCATGAAGCGGTTGAGGCAGCTAAAAACAAAAACCAGTTTGTATTAGTAGAGAAGAAACATCACCTGAAGATATTGAAGGAATGGTTAGCTCAGAAGCCATTGTAACTCTACATGGAGGTATGACATCACATGCTGCGGTAGTAGCACGTGGAATGGGTAAATGCTGTGTATGTGGTTGCCAAAATATGATTATTAATTATGACGAAAAAACTTTAAAAATTGCTGGAATTACATTAAAAGAAGGAGATGTAATTTCTGTTGATGGAAGTAGTGGTAAGGTTTATCTAGGTGAAGTTGATAAAATAGATGCTAGATTCAGCGATAGATTCAATAAGCTTTTAGGATGGGCAGATGAAATTAGAAGTTTAAAAGTTTTAGCAAATGCTGATAATGAAGTTGATCCAAAAGTTGCTTTTGATTTTGGAGCTGAAGGAATTGGATTATGTAGAACAGAACATATGTTCTTTGAAGAAGATAGAATTAGTTTAGTTAGAAAAAATGATACTAGCTTCAGATACAAATGAAAAGAATTAGATTCTTAGATAGATTACAACCAATTCAAAGTGATGATTTCTATAAAATTTTTAAAAGAAGCGAAAGGTAAATCTGTTAACATAAGATTATTAGATCCACCACTTCACGAATTTTTACCGAAAGATGAAAAACTGTAAAAGTTATTGCCGAGAAATAGGTGTAAGTGTTAGTCAATTAGAAGCAGTGCTAGTATTTCCGAATTCAACCTATGATGGGACACCGTGGTTGTCGTCTAGGAATAACTTATTCAGAAATTTATTTAATGCAAGCAAAAGCGATCAGTTCAGCAGCGATTAGAGCACGTAAAGAAGGAATTGAAGTTAATGTAGAAATTATGATTCCGTTAATAGGGTTTAGAAAAAGAACTTGCCGTTCTACGTGAGCAAATAGTTGAATTAGTTGAAAAAGAAATACAGTTATACAATGCGGACTTTAATTATAAAGTAGGAACTATGATTGAAATACCACGAGCTTGTGTTGTAGCTGATAAGATTGCTGAACATGCAGATTTCTTCAGTTTCGGAACAAACGACTTAACACAATTAACATTTGGTTATTCAAGAGATGACGCTGAGAAATTTATCGATATCTATAAGAAAAAAAATATCTTAGAGTCGGATCCATTTGTTCATTTAGATGAGAGTGGTGTTCTAGAGTTAATGAAGATTGCTGTTAATAAAGCAAAAGCTGTAAAACCTAATATTAAACTAGGAATTTGTGGTGAACATGGAGGAGATGAAAAATCAATTCTACTTTGTTCGAATATTGGTTTAGGTTATGTTTCTTGTTCACCATACCGAGTTATTATTGCGAGAATTGCAGCAGGTAAAAGCAGCTATTAGTAATATAGAAGTAGCGTTAACTAAGTAAAAAACATTAGAAAAGAAATAAAGTTATCAAGTAATTTAATTAATAAGATATTGATAATAATAAAAATCGATATAATATGAGGGTGATTCTTAATGAATTACCCTTTTTTTGAATGTCTTAGCAATACTAATTTGTAAAAATTTAAATTAAGTATTAATTAACTGAACTATAATTATAAAAATCTTTGTAAATATTACAATATTGTTAAATAATAATTAATATTATGCAAAAGTAAATTGATTTTTCATTATACATTAAAAATTAATGTAGTATATTGTATCATTTTATATTAGAAAAAAATGAGTTCAAATCAAAAAGAAAGTTTAAATATCGAAAAAGAGAGGATATACAATGGCAGAGAATAATAATAGTCGGCTATCGAGAAGAGACAGACACTCTCAAGAAAGAAAGAGTGTTATGCCAGGTGGATATATATCTAGAGGAAATAATAATCCAACGAATAATGGACAACAAAGAAGACCGTTAACAAATGAAGAAATAATGAGAAGAAATGCACAAAAATACAGATTCTTCTAATCAACAACAAAGGCCTCAAAATCCAAATCAAAGACAAGGGAGTAACTCCTGTAAGACCGAGAAATAGTCAACAATCATCAAGAACTGGTAGCCCTGGGGGACCAAGAAGACCATTAGGTCCAAATAGAATTAGTAATCCAAATTCTAAAAAATCCAATAAAACTTTATGGATGAAAATATTGAGATATGGGTTATATGCAGCAAGTGTTGCTATTATATCTTTATTCTTACTATGTGTGTTTTGGATTTATCAAGCGCCTGCATTTGACTCTAAGATACTAGATAATAACTCGAGAACAATCGTTTATGATGTTAATAATAATGAGGTGGCAAAATTAGGGAACCAAATTGGTGAAAATTTAAATACATCAGACATCCCGACAAAAATGCAAGATGCAATTTTAGCGACAGAGGATAATAGATTCTTCGAACATGGAGCTGTTGACTACAGACGTTTAGTAGGAGCTGTATTTTCAAACCTTACAAGTGGATTTGGATCTCAAGGTGCTTCTACAATTTCTCAACAGTTAATTAAGAGAACATTCTTAGACGATAATAAGAGTATGAAGCGTAAAGTTCAAGAAGCATATCTGCTTATAAACTTGAGCAAAACTACGATAAAGAATCTATATTTACTATGTATGTAAATAGAATCTATTATTCAGATGGCGTATATGGATTAAAAACTGCAGCTAAGTACTACTATGGAAAAGAATTAAATCAATTAACACTTCCGCAGATGGCGCTTTTAGCGGGGTTACCTCAACATCCTAATACATATAATCCATATGATAATCCTGAAGCGGCTAAAGCTCGTCGTGACACTGTATTGTATTTAATGCAATATCATGGGAAAATCTCAGAAGCAGAATCAACAGCAGCTCAAAAAACTAATGTATTAGATGGATTAATAGAACGTGACGAAAGTGAACGTGTATTATTATCAAGTGAATTTGATTCAAAATATACTTCATATATGAATCAAATTGTAAATGAATTAAAAAATAGTAAAGAATTTAAAGATTATGAAGGTGACGTATTAAACTTAGGTCTTAAAATCTATACTAACTTCGATTCTAAAATTCAAGATACTCTAACAGAGAGTGTAAATGCAAACTATGCTGGAATAAAACAAGCTAGTAATGTAGCTATGGTTGTACTGAATAACGAAAATAGTGGTATAGCCGCTCTTTATGGAGGTAAAAAACAAATATTCCATGGATTTAATATTGCAACGCAGGCTAAGTTACAACCTGGTTCATCGATTAAACCAATACTAGCTTACGGACCAGCGATTGAGTATTTAAATTGGGGTTCTGATCATATAGTTAATGACTCTAAACTTCAAGGTTCACAAATTCAAAACTGGGATAGAAGATTTCGTGGTAATATTACTATAAATAATGCATTAGTATGGTCATCCAATATTGCAGCGATTAAAACATACCAAGAGGTTGGGTTTAATAGAGTAAAACAATATGCAGCTAATGTAGGTATGGAAATCACAGATGATTCTATTACTACTCCAATAGGAGGAAGTGGAGATGGATTTTCGCCATTACAAATGGCAGGAGCATATGTTCCATTTAGTAATGGAGGATACTATGCAACGCCGAAAGCTATTAAAAGGGTCTACGATAGTGAAGGTTCTGAAGTGAAGAGTTTCAGTAAAGATGATAGGAAACGTGTAATCAAAGAATCTACTGCTTATATTATGACTTCAATGTTAAGGAATGTAGTAAACGGTACAGCTTCATTTGCACGTATTAGCGGAGCGGATATGGCTGTTAAGACAGGTACAAGTACATTCGGTGAAGGAGAAGCTCAAAAGTATAATTTCGATATAGATAATTATTCTAAAGATTCTTGGACAATTGGATATACTAGTAATTATACGATGGCTGTATGGCAAGGATTTGATGCAATTGATGGGCCGACGAAGTATATGACTCAAGATGATACGCAGAAAACTCAAGCGTTATATAGAATTAATATGCAAAATATAGTGCGTATTCACCCGCCTAAAGTATTTAAAGTTCCAGAAAATGTAGGTTCTATTAACGGAGGAGTTAAGGTTATTTCTGATAGTGAGCGTCGAAATATTGAGGAACAAAATAGACGTAACCAAGAAGAAAGAGAGAAACAAAAGAAATAACAATAACGATAATAGCGACAATAATAATCGTAATGGAAATAATTCTGAAGATAATAATGGAAATACAACAAATCAAAATGTTCCGCAAAATGGTAATAACACTAATCCTCAGTCACAAGGAGGAAATTCTAATGTAGCCCAATCTAGCGGAAGAAATACTGGGATAATAATACTACCAGGGAAATAGATAATTAGTAATAAACCTACTGTAAGAGAAATCTAAACAGTAGGTTTATTTTTCTCATATTTAAAATACTACACAAATAAATAGAAATGTTGTACAATATAGGAATGGAGCAGTTTATTTCTTTGTTAAACTGAATTTTATCATTCCATAAAACTTACATAATATTATAAAGATGGATGTGAAGCTATGAAGAAAAATTAGTTATTATAACGAGGAATAAGTGGAGCAGGGAAAAATACAGCATTAGAAGTCTTTGAAAATCAGAGGGTATTTTTGTACAGATAATTTACCTGGATTGGTTGTGAGAGGATTTCTTAAGGATAATTGAAGAAAAAGATATCGATAAGACAGCTATAAGCATTGATATAAAGTAAAGTCTTATTTGTTGATTTAAAAGAGGTATTAAAAATATTACAAAATGAATATTTTGATGTTCGTATAATATTTTTAGACAGTGAAGACCAAGTATTGAGTAGAAATAGATATAAAGAGACTAGAAAAATCATCCATTATCTAGCAGAGTTTAGTTTACTTGAGGGAATTGCTCAAGAAAGAAAAGATATGGACGCTATTAAAATTTATAGCGAATTATATTTATGATACTACAAATACAACAATTAAAGATCTTAAGAAAATATTAGAGGATTTTGGAATTGAGATAGTTATCATATTACTATCTCTAGTTTCGGATATAAATATGGTGTACCAATCGATGCAGATAACATAGTAGATGTTCGTTTCTTACAGAAATCCATTTTATATAAAATGAACTGCGAGAGAAAAACAGGTCAAGACAAAGAGATGTTTATGATTATGTTTTTGAAGATGAGTGACTAAAGAATTTTTATGATAGATATCTAGAGATGATGACTTATATGATTGATAAGTACCAATATGAAGGAAGAGATAAAGTCGCAATGGCTGTAGGGTGTACCGGAGGAAAAACATAGATCTGTTAGTGTAGCTAAGAAGGTTACATGAGGATATATCGAGAGTTGGGTTATAGAGTGCATTTAGAACATCGCGATATTAATAAGGGTAGGTAGTAAAATGAGAACTAAAGTAAAGTAGTTACTATTGGTGGAGGAACAGGTTTATCTGTTCTTTTTAAGAGTTTAAAAATATCCATAGCACTTAACTGCCGTAGTAACAGTAGCAGATGATGGTGGAAGTTCTGGGGAAAATACGTAGTGATATGAATATTCCTTCACCAGGGATATTAGAAATATCATTGCAGCTTTGTCAGATGTAGAACCATACTTAGAAAAAGATGTTTCAGTATCGTTTTCGATAGCGGAGAAATCAAAAAGGTCACCCAGTGGTAATCTAATGATAGCTGCCATGACAGATATTCATGGTGATTTTTCTACTGCGGTTAAGATGTAGAGTAGAATCCTAAATGTCCGTGGAACAGTATGTACCAACAACTAATGATATAGCAACGTTAAATGCTGTTCTTTCTACAGGAGAGATAATACGAGGCGAATCTTCAATTACTGAAGCTGGTGGAGATGGATCATGTTTATATTACACCTTCTAGGGTAAAACCTAATGAAGATGTGTTAAAAGCTATAGAACAGGCGGATTATATAATAATGGGACCAGGTGGTTTATATGCTTCAATTATCCCGAGATTTAGTGATTTCTCAGTTTCGGAGAAAATTAGAAAAGTAAAGCTAAAAATATATATGTATGTAATGTTGTGACTCAACATGGCAGACAGACAATTATACTGTCTCTGATCATATTATTGCAATAAACAAACACGTTGAAGAAAACATTTTTTGATTTAGTAATTGCAAATTCTCGTGAGATTCGATGATAGTATTTTTATCGAAATATCACAAGAAAAACAAGAACCGGTCAAAATCGAGATCAAATAGAAAAACTTGGAATAAAATTGATATAATGATGTAGGAATCGTTGATAATAATACGATTGGGCATAATGCAGAAAAAGTTTCTGAATTAATTTATGATTATATTATAGACGACAAAGCCAACAATGATTTATAATAAAGATGAAAATAAAAGAGAGCAAAAATGCATAAATTTTTGATTATTCGAAAGCGCTAAACTTCTTTAACGAACAAAGTGAAAAATATGGAAGGTTATGTGAAAGTTGCACATGATCAATTACACAATAAAACTGGAATAGGAAATGACTTCCCTAGGATGGTTAGACTTACCAACTAATTATGACAAAGAAGAATTTTGCTAGAAATTAAAAGCTGAGTAAAAATCCAAAGTAAATTCTCGATGTATAGTAGTTGTGGTATTGGGGATCTTACCTTGGAGAACTACGTGCTGCAATGAAATGCTAGAACGATAGCTTCTATAACTTCTATGAAGGAAGAAAAACTCAGAAAATTTTTCATTTCGTTGGTCACATATTTCATCAACTTACTCTCAAGAATTGAGATTACTTAAAAAACTACGAGGTAAAGATTTCTCTGTAAATGTAATTTCTAAATCTGGAACAACTACTGAGCCTGCTATTGCATTCCGTATTTTTAAGAAGTACTTGAAGAAAAATATGGTAAAAGAAGGGGCAAAAGAAAGAATCTTCGCTACAACTGATAAAGGCTCATGGAGCGTTAAAATCGATTAACTGATGATGAAGGATATGAAACATTTGTGAGTACCTGATGATGGTGGACGTTTCACAGTTCTTACTGCTGTAGGGATTACTTCAATTGCTGTAAGTGGAGTTGATATCGATAAAATGATGGCTGGTCTTAGAAATTAGCTCAAGATGAACTATCAACACCAGATTTAAGCAAAAATATTGCTTTGACACAATGCTGCTATAGTATGTCTTACAACAAAAAGGTAAATTAATTGAGATTCTTGTATCTTACGAACCATCAATGGTTTACTTCAACGAATGAGTGAAACAACTTTTGCAGTGAATCTGAAGGTAAAGATGGAAGCATTGCTATCCATCAAGTGTTTGCTTCTCAACAGATCTTCACTCTATGGGACAATATGTTCAAGAAGGACGTCGTGTTCTATTAGAAACTATCTTAAAAAGTTAAATCTCCAAACAAAGATATTGAGCAAAAAGCTGATAGACAATCTTGATGGATTAAATTACTAGCTGGAAAAACTATGGATTTCAATAAATACTAAAAAGCATTTGAAGGAACTCTTCTTGCTCACACAGATGGAGAGGTTCTAACTGTAGTAGAACTTCCTGATATGAGCGAGTTCACATTTGGATATGAGTATACTTCTTCAGAAAAAGCTGTAGGTATTTCTGGATACATGCAAGGATTAAATCCATTTGACCAACCAGGAGTAGAAGCGTATAAGAAAAATATGTTCGCACTTCTTGGAAACCTGGATTTGAAGAGTTTAAAAAGCAGAATTAGAAGAAGATTAAAATAATCTAGAATAAAATAAAAACTGATGGAAGATAATGTTCCTTTATCAGTTTTGAACTCTCAATTGGATACTATATCTCATAAAATTTATATTTTTCTTTTTCCTGTTTTAAAGTGTAGCACGACACCTCCATATCTTTTATTATATCAAAAGGATATTCCGAGTTAGAAAAATGAGCCTGTGGTATCATTTTTCTCGAGGTGACTACAAAAGTGTTTCCTTTCAGCTACTAAAACAGTAAGAAAAAATATAAAACTTGATTAATAAATGAATTGACTAATTTTTCTAGTATTATTAATTTTACTCAAATATTTTGTAATGGTGAAAAATGGAACTTGAAAAGAGTTCCATCAGGTGAAATAGATTTTGCAAACGCAATTTCAGGTGGGATTTATCCACTTTTGATTGTCTAAATGACAATTAAAGTTAGATGGAACAGTCCGTCACCATGCTAAAATATTTGAATAGTAAAATTTTTAAAGAACGACTCTATAAAATTAGATTCTAATAAAATCGTAATTTATGAGTCGTCTTTATCGTTGGCCATTGTTACAAATGTGAATTTTGTCTGAGTCTATGAAAGTATTCCATATTGTAGTATGTTCCCATTAGATAAATATGTGATACTTTCAACAACAGCCTATAATGTATTCACCAAAGGTCACATATGTTGTTTTTCTTCATCTGTAGCGTATCAGAAATGATATTTGACGTCGTGAGTGTGTAATATTTTAATCCTAATTCTTTTTCTAAGTATTTGTAAATAGATGATTCTGCGATTTCTTTATTAATAAATGGAACAAGACTTCTATCGAAATATGATACCTCATACTCTAATTTTTCGCCGTTGATTGTTACTACGACTAACTCTATAATCATTATTCTCATTTTGCACTAAAAATATCCATTATTTTCTTTTCCTTGTGAATAATATAAAGTGATTCTAATGTAGTCTTAATTTTCGTACTTTCCGTCGATGTTTTAATTCAGAAGAAGTTTTTAATATTTCCTAAATAATTATTTTTATTCTTCCAGTGTCCAAGGATTAAAGAGTTTTTACCTTTAATTTTTGGATATAACCATTAATTTCTAATAAAGACAAAGCTTTTCTAATAGTATCTTTTTGAATAACCGTATTCTTTTTACTAACTCATTTCACTTGGTAGTTCTGTGTGCGCTTATAAAAACGAGTATCTATTTTTCCTTGGGATCATTATAGACCTGTTTGTATTTACTCATATATGAGTTTACCTTTACTATTCTCTTTTAAAATTTACCTGCTAATTATAAATGTGAGTTGATAAAAGGTGCAAGGAGTTAAGTACATCTTACATACATGTTATAACATTTACAGTATATGTTACAGAAAGAAAATAAAAGAATTACATAAATGTTGACAAAAATGAAAGTGTTTTATTATAATATTATTGTTAAGTTATAAAAACTTATTTTTGTAAAGTACAAGTTAAAAATGTAGACGGAGGGAATTAGAATGACAAAACGTTCAAGTGAGTGTATTGATGCATATCACATCATTACCAGGTGAGTTTGGTATAGGAACATTCGGTAAAGTGCTTGTGATTTTGTTGATTTCTTAGAAGAAACAAAACAAACATATTAGCAAAATTTTACCACTTACGACAACTAGTTTATAGAGGATTCACCGTGCAAAGCTTTTCAGCAGTAGCAGGAAACTTAAATCTAATCGATTTTTCTTTATTAAAGAAGAGGATTAGCTTGAAGAAAGTGATTATTCAAATGTAAACTTTGGAAGCAATCCTGAAAAAGTTGATTAGCACTATTATTTGAGCAAAGAAGACCAATTTTAGAAGGCTGTTGCTAACACTACAAAAATAGTGAAGTATTAGCTGAGATCGAAAAATTTGAAGCTGAGAACTCTAGCTGGTTAGGCGATTATACTGAATATATGGCTATAAAAAGTTTCGGATATCAAAGTTTCATTCATTGGGATGAAGATATTAAGAATGGTGAAGAAGCTGCACGTGAAAAATATCGTACAGAACATCAAGATGGCATTAGATACTATACAGTAACACAGTATTTCTTCTTTAAACAATGGTTAGCATTAAAAGAGATATGCTAATAAAAAGGAATTAAAATCATTGGAGATATGCCAATATGTGTAAGTGCTGATAGTGTTGAAATGTGGACAATGCCAGAATTATTTAAGTTGATGAGAACAATGAACCACTTTATGTAGCTGGATGTCCTGCAGATGACTTCAGTACTACTGGACAACTTTTAGAATCAATCTCATGATTGGGCAAAACACAAAGAACAAGGATTCTCATGGTAGATGTTATCGAGTACAAAGAAAGTTTCAAAATCTACGATGTACTACGTATGAGATCACTTCAAAAGGTTTTCTCTGATTTTTGGCAAATCGAGTAGAGATCTTTGAAAATGCAGTAAATAGTACTTGGAAGCTAGTTCAGAAATTGAATTGTTTCCAAAAATTAAAGAACAATTAGGTGAGTTTACCAATTATCGCAGAAAATCTTGGATTTATTGATGAAAAAGCAGAAAAATTATTAGATGATTCTGGATGTCAGGTATGAAGATTCTTCAATTTTGCTTTTCCCAGGAGAAGATAATTTAGAATCGTCCACACCGTACACACAAAAATGAGTGTTGCATACACTGGTACACACGATAATGATGTAGTTAATGGATGGTATGAAAAACTAAGTGAATCAGAAAAAGACTAGTTTCGGAGATACCCAAATCGCAAAGTAATGAAGAAAAATTACTGAAGCAATGATTGAGAATTTACTCTTCAGTAAGTGATTACGCAATCGTAACAATGCAAGATTTATTAGATAAAGATGCAACAAAGCAGAATGAATGTTCCATCAACAGTTGGGAGGAAACTGGGAATGGAGAATGCTTGCAGAAAGATCTAACAGACAGAAAGAAAAGAATTTTTAGAAAAATTACAGTAAGATATTCAAGAGAGGGTATAAAAATGTCATTTAGTAAATATGTGATGAATAATACAAATAAAGAACTAAGTACTTTAAATAACAAAGAAATTTATAAACAATTATTAAATTATGTAAAGAAGCGGATAAAAGGTTCATAACAATGATAAGAGTTTACTACATTTCAGCAGAATAATCGGTAAACTATTATCAAATAACCTAATTGTTGGGAATCTATGAAGAAATCGAAAAAGAATTAAAAGCTGCTAACAAACGTCTTAGTGATGTAGAAAGAGCTGAATTAGAACCTTCATTAGAAATATGGTGGTCTTGGTCGTTTAGCGTCTTGTTTTCATCGATTCTATTTCTTCGATTAGGAATTAATGGTGATGGAGTTTGGATTAAACTACCACTGTGGGTTATTCAGACAAGTATTTGTTAAAATGAACAACATGCTGAACAAACTTCTGGATTGAAGAAGACTCTTCATGGCTAAAGAGATACTGATGTTAAATATACGGTACCTTTCAAAAACTTCAACTAACATCAACACTAAAAGAATTGATGTGATTAGGTTACAAAAAGATACTAAAAAACTATCTAAACTGATTTGATGTGTGAGTTCAAGTCGACAGCAGATCATCATTGAAAAAGGAATTTCAGTTTGATAAAACGCAAGTCAGAGAAAAGACTTAACATTATTCTGTATATCCAGACTGATGAGTGATAAAAATGGTGGAATGCACTGTGTTTACCAACCATGCATAAGGTATCAAATGCTGCTCAATTAATTTTAAGGTGGAAGCAATTTGCTAAAGGAGTAACAGTACACTGATTTCCATACGAATATGCATATGTTCAAATTAACGATACTCACCCAGTACAGGTAATTCCTGAATTAATTCGTTTGCAACTGAAAAACACAAGGTGTGAATTTAGAAAGAAAGCATATACAATCGTTCATGACTGGTTACACAAACCACACTATCTTAGCGCTGAGGCATTGGATGGCCACTAAGCAGTACTTAGAAGAAGTGGTACCACACTTAGTAATCAATCATTAACAATTAAGATGCTGTTATTAGAGAGAGATATGAAGGTGAAGATGTTCAAATCATCCAAAATCAAGATGATAGAGTACACATAGCAGAAGCCTTGGATATTCACTTCTCCTAACGGTGATAAACAGGGTTGCTTACCTACACACCAGAGATTCTAAAACTCTGAGTTGAAACACTTCTAGCGAATTATATCCAGAGAAATTCAACAATAAAGGCTAACGGTATTACATTCAGACGTTGGTTGAGGTTCTCTAACAGACCAAAGTTAGCTTGACATGTACTTAAAAGAGCAATCTGGTGGTGATGGTACTTAACAGATTAGACAGCTAAATTAGAAAGACTGTGGCATTTAGCCAGATAAGTAAGGGAAGTGTAGCAGCTAAATTAGAAGAATTGACACATGAGAACAAACATGTTCTTAAGAGATACCTAAAGAAACTCAAGGTGGTGAGACATGATGAAAATGGTATTATCGATACTCAAATCAAGAGATTCCACGAATGATAAACGTCAACAAATGAACGCTTTTATATGCCAATCAAAATACGTAGACATTAAAAAGTGGAAAATTACCGGAAAGAAAAATCACAGTATTCTTTCGGTGGTAAGCGCACCAGCTTATATTATAAGCTCAAGATATTATTCACTTAATTCCTATGTTTATCAGAGATTGATTACGAATCCGAAAGTAAAGGCAAATACTTAAATGTATTCCTAGATTGACTTAAACTTGTAAAGTGTTGCAGAAAAACTAATTTCCAACAACTGGTATTTCTGAACACATTTCATTTAGCTTCTAAAGAGAGCAAGTGGAACTAATGTAACATAAGTCGTATTAAACGGAGCTTTGACTTTGAGGAACTCTAGATGGAGCTAACGTAGAAATTGATGAACTAGTTTGACGTGAAAATATCTACATCTTCCCGGTAAAAGTGAGTGAGAATCATCAAGCACCGCACGAAACTGCTGGATACGTTTCCAAAAGATACTATACCAGAAAAGAGACCCAGTGTTAAAGAGTTTGATAGACTTTCGACATCGTTTCTGAAGAATCTGGTTAAACTGGGAAACGAGAAGATTAGAAAGATTATACAACGAGACTACTTAACCAAAGAGACTGGTTTATGACACTTGCAATAGGTTTTGAGGGAATATTACGCTAAGAAAGAAGAAATGTTGTAGATTACGCGAAAACCGCGAATTATGGATGAAGAAAGAAAGTTATTGTGAACATTGCCGTGAAAACAGGATTCTTCTCATCAGACCAGTACAGTTGCTCAATATAATGAAGATAGTTTGGAACATAATAAATAAGAAGTGGAGAACATAGCATGAAACTAATAACAATTGTATGTTCACAGTTGGTTAGAAGAAAATCAGCATGAAAAATGAGATATTTTAAGCGAAAACTATCGTGATACGATGTAGTAGCAATGCAAGGAAGTAAATCAGTTGATTAATAGTACAGATGTACATGATGGTATAGAAGATAATTTTGGGGAAATTGTATTGGAATAAAATTAATGAGATATGGAGAAGAAAGGATACAGTTATTATTGGACTGTTCTCACGCGGTCGATAAATTCGAAGAGGTTGGCGATAGCTAAAGGAGGTAAGATTGTTGTTGCCGTGAGAGGTTTCTGCTGTGCACGGCAGCTCGTAACTTCTATCGAATCAGGAGAATTTTAAAGTTGATCTTGAAAAGATAGACGATGGGATCCTGGGAATTTTACAGTTTGATGCATATGAATTTTGCCAGCGCATGAGGAGAGACATGAATCAAAATCTTAGCGACGCTAATTAATTGCACAGATAACAGAATCAAAAGGTTTCATGGGAGATTTTAATACAGATTATTTTTCATCCAGGTAAGATGGGTGTAAAGAATATACTTGATAAAAGGATTATTCGATACGTATGAACTAGCCGAGAGAAAAGACGGTGCAGGTTACTGTTTATAAAAATGATATAAGTGGTTGGGAAGATTCTATGTCGTCGAAAGAGAGAGTGCAGTTAATGTATTTATTAATATTAGACGTAAAAGAAAGTTTTGTTATAGTTTAATGATGAAATTATCCAGTGCACTACTGATCATAATAACTTAGAAGTAACATTAGCAAGAAGAAATAAAAAGGAGAAAATGTTATGTACTGAAAATCCAGCAGCTTTGGAGCGCTATGTTTAATTACGTCTATTATATTCGCATTCTAACTCGGATTAGTAGTTGGATTAACTGCAATCTTTCAAAACCCTAACTTAGTAGGGAGCATCGCGGTAGAAGGTACACTTTTAGTACTAGCTTCTGGTTCCGCGGTTGAGACAAGGAGGATGGACAATCTTCAATCAAATGCCTGTACATGTTCATACTTGGTATTTCAATCGGTCTTAAACTAAGCAAACGGTCGTACAGCGTTAGAAGCGTTCTTAATCACATGGTATTCAACTCTTCACTGTCAATGGATTCTTAACTCAATTCAAATTCTTTTGCTGGATGTACCAACACCAGCTCATGACAATTACCTACTGGTATTACCAGAACCCGCTGGAGCAATCACTTTAGATACTTCAATTATCCGTTCTATCGTTAGTGCATCTATCTCGGTATGGATTCAACAAATACTTTTGACAAAACTTCCACCAGAGTTGGCAGGAATTTTCCAAAGGTTCAACATTTGTTATCTTAGTTGGTTTCTTAATCATGATTCCAGCTGCATTGCTTAACAGCTCTATTATGGCCTAAAAGTTCAATTGGGAATTGCTGCATTACAAGGATTCTTAAAAGTTTCTGGTGTTGCAGCATTCACTTACATTCCTAGAAAGAATTTTAATCCCAACAGGATTACCACTTCATCTATATGGTCCATTCATGTTTGGACCAGCGGTAGTAGAAAATGGAATCACAGCTTACCAGTGCAACGCATTTCAGAGTTCTCTCAAAGCTCAACTCCATTAAAGAGTTATTCCCTCAAGGTGGATTCTCATTTACACGGTAGCTCAAAAGTATTTAGTTTGCAGCAGCGGCTTTTAGCAATGTACGTAACAGCTAAAGACAGCAAGAGTTGTACGCAGGTTGTCGATCCCAGCAGCACTTACTGGTTTCTTAACTTAGAATCCTGAGACAATCGAGGTTCACGACTTACCTTCAGCAGCACCAATGTTATTCCTTTACTCACGCAGTAGGTGGAATGACAGTAATGTCCAGCAACTATATACCAATTTGGGTTGTAGGTAACTTCGGAGTGGATTAATCGACTTCGTAGCTCTTAACTGGTTGCAATGTTTCAAAAACCACTCATCCTCAAGTATTCGTTCAAAGTCGCAGTGGGTTAGTATGCTACTACAGCAATCCTCACTTCTTCGTGTGTTACAGATTCATGGTCTAAATTCCATTAAATACACCTGGACGTAGGCGGATGATGCTGAAACTAAACTTTACTCTAAACAGAGTACCGTGAAAAAGGTAAAGAAGCAGCTAAACCAGAGTAAAGATGGTGCGACTACTCCACGATGATCAGCTCGTATCATTCTTGAAGATTTGGGTAGCAGAAAGAACTAACATCGTGAGACGTTACTAACTGTGCCAACAAGAGACACACGTGTTAGCATCGTTCAGACGAGAGAAGCCTAGTTAAAGATGAGTGAGATTCTTAAAACGTTCCTGGAGCTCTTGGGTTGCTCGGCAACGAGGAAGTAAAGCTATTCAAGTAATCATCGGATTCTCTATACAGGACAAGTTGAGAAGCTTTCGAGAATTACACAAATAAGCCTATTATGACAGAAAGAAATTGACGTAAAGTCAGTTCTCTGCTCATATTCATAGTTTAAAAATTTTAAAGGGGATAACTCATAAGTCCCTAGAATTTTAACAGAAGTGTATACTGAGAACTCATAGACGCAGTGAGTTTATTGATATCTAAATTCGCACATAAAATCTAAATTAGTCAAGCACTTTTGATTTTTATAATTAATAATATATAGTATAAGTGGTTTCTAGTTAAATAGTGATGATGTGTGTTTTAAGTCCAGTAGTTATATTATTTAAGAGAAAGCTAGTAATAATAATTTAGATATGGCTTGGTAAATAATATCTACCAAGTATATTAGCCACCTATTAAGAACAATATCTGGAGTAGCGTGTCCCTTTTAGTTTAAATTCTGATTGAGTGCAGCTCACTAGCACCATTTTCAAACTTGCTAATGCTGACTGCTTGTGCTTTTACGCATCGTCTTTGTTATCTTTCACGAGCTACAGGTGGGATTGCAAATGTTAAAGTCTCCTTCTTTTTCAAGTGCTAGACCGTTTTATCTGGAGTTAATCCTAAATTTAGAAATGTAAGTTGGGTGAGTGAGATACTACGTCTTTTTCATTGCCATGCTTCGTTTGGGTTGAAAGTAAACTTGCTAGTGAATTTGAGATTTTTGGATTTTCTTTGATATCCAGCTACTGTTACTGCTTAAAAGCTATTTGGATCTTTAAGAGTAATAACTGAGCGTGATCTAATAAACGTAAAAAGCACGAGCAATAGATTGAGTTGGATCTGAAGAGGAACCATTTGTACATCAGCATTTCCATTTTTGAGATCTTTGATATCTTTAAGGTTTTTGAGTGAGATATCTGCAGTGGCGACATGGAATTGGTTGAACAGCTACAAAGGTGAGGCATTATAGTTAAATTGTTCCATGAATGGTCTGTGTTGGAAGAAGTTAGCATCCAACTTCTTTATTGTTTATTTAATCTGACAGCGTTAGCTTGAGACGTTAGCATCAGAAACTTTGACGATTTCTAAGTTGTAACCTTCTGAGATCTTCTTTGATCGAACTTTCTAACATGTCTGTCATTGTTGAGAAGTGTGAGGAAGCTACTTTTACAGCCTAACTGGTTCTTTCTTCTCTTCTGTTTTAGTTTCAGTTTTGCTTGAACAAGCTGTTAAAACTAATAATAATGCTGTTAAACTAACTGATAAATGAAAATTATTTTCTTCCATTATATTTTTCTCCTAATAAGTGTATATTTAGAGGTAAGGGTGTTGATTGTATAATATAAGATTTTGGATTAGTAATAATATATATATTATTAGAAAATTTTGCAGTAACTTTACCTTCAAAATTCTTTTGTAATAGGAAGTCTTTAACTTTTTGACTAGTTGAAAACTTTTTGCTAGCTGTGAATTTTAGCGTCGTTTTGTTATCTTCACGAGCTATGCAGTACACCAGCGTATGTGAAAGTCAGCTTTATCTTCCATTAGAGTCCATCTTTCATTGGTGTGAGTTTCCCAATTTAGCGATGTGAGTTGGGTGGTTGAAAACTACATCTTTTTCTGCATATGCATCACTTAAGTTTAAAGACCAACTTCTGTAGAATTTAAAGATCTTTGGATTATCTTTAAACTATCTTTACGTAACGATTATAACATGTTAGGATCGTTTCAAAACTGAATTAATCCACCGTGTGCTAATAGTCTGATGCGAGCCGTATTAGATACATCAGATGGAATATTTACATCAGCACCATCTTTAAGATCTTTAATGTGACAGTTTTGGGTGGGAATGCTGGAATAGGTTATAAACTTTTGCAACAGCTACTAAATTTGTTTTATCGTTGTATTGTTTCATGAGATGGTTCATGTTGGAAGAAGTTAGCATCGATTTCTTTTGTTTGCTAAAGCGAGCGTTAGCATGAACGATTTATCAGATGTACTACAATCTCAAAGAGTATAACCTTCTTTTGTAAATCTTCTTTAACTAATTCCTAACATGTCAGTGAATGGTGGGACATGAGCAGCAACTGACAATAGTTTGTCTTCTCTTCTTCTCTCTCGCTAGTTTTACTAGAACCTGCTGTTAATACAAGCACAAGAGCTAAAAAGACTCGCAACAATAGATAATACTTTTTCATTAATCTATTTCTCCTATGCTTATTTGTGAAACGTTTAGGCTAATCCATAACCTATTGATTAGGATAAATATACATAGTATATAATGATATTCAACCACTAATAAATACAACTCAGATCATAGTTGTATGTCTCTGATATCCATCATCTAAATGCAAATTCTACAGACCACCGGCTCCAGCCTTTACACCATTACAGTAGTATACGCTAGTAAAACTAATTGTAGTATGGGTGAGATGAGTAAGATTAAGTTATCCATTGTGACTGGTAATAAGAAATATTACAATAATTTGAACTTTTTGTAGCTCAGCATGCTGTATAGCTCTATCTACAATGAGACATTAATTAATGCATACATTCAACAGAAACGAGCATGGATACTACACCAACTAGGTGTGAAGAGCAGGAGTACTGCAATATTTCAAAAGATGTTTTAAATAGAAATCTGTTACTGAGGGATTAATATAAATACAAAATTAGAAATGGAGACACTACGTGAGGGCATTAAGAGAAATGCAGTCCTGCATAAAGCTGCTCCTATACAATAATCACGATCTGAAAGCAAAAAGCATGATACCTAGTGGTAGGGAAATGAAAATACTGGTAACATTGGAGTAAATCATCCACTATGGTTTGTTTCCCAAAATGCTTTTCATAATACACCATCGTAATTGGCTTTTAAATAAATTAATCATTTAATAAAACTCCTTTACGTAGTTATATAGTAATTACTGTCGTAATCATCTTTTGACATTTTGTTGGGTACGACAATATCTTTTATTGTAGAATCATCGATAACGCTACTACTCGATCACAAGTTCTTAAGTAAGATAAGCTGTGTGAAATCATAACGAATTGAAATGTCAGTTGTTGTTCGTAATTTATTTACAGCGAGAAATCTCACTCACTGTGAGTATCTAAAGCAGGAACTAATTTCATCACATAGTAAAACTTCTCGGTTTCTTGTGGCAGTGCCATAGCGATAGCAACTGTTGATCACCACCACTTAAGCTACCACAAAGACTGTTCTTTATGCCTATAATATTCATGAATTCAAAGAGATATCATCTATTTTTCTTTGCTGTCAGCAGAAACCTTATTTAGTTTATATACTAAACTTAAATGATAATATACAGTTTTTGTTATCGATTAGATTTGAGTGTTGGAATATATAGGCTAGATCTTGTATTTCTAAAGAGTGCTCGCATCCATATATATAGAAGAGTTTTATACAGGATATCTCACTATCGCATGATGATACGATACCGTTAATCATTTTTAAAATGGTACTTTTTCTGTACACCATTTCTGCCGATTGTTCAATAACTTCTTTCTTATTGATATCAAATGATATACTCAAGTTTAGAAGTTAGCATCTTTATATTGTTTTGATACGTAATTTGAACTGTCGCCAGCCTCTACCTCCAAGGTAGCTTCTACCACTTTCGGAAAGAAAAGGATTTCCAAGGGCTTTTGATTTAATTTTCATGCATATTGTATGCAGTGCTTGTTTGATAGTGTTTATGAATCTGTTAACTAGATCATTAATATTGTAGTGGTACAGTTTAATATTGTAAGATATAATGACTATGATATATATGAAAAGATAGCCATTATCATAGTAATGTTTATAAAGAAATATAAAGTTTTCTTCTAGTGAGGTGATATTAGAAATAATTTGATTATTGTGTTTTGAGTTTATATGTAGTAGTATTCTGGTGGAAATAATAGAGACTAATAGAGATGTTCTCTAAAATTGTTCTTATAGAATTCTTTATTTATTTACTCTAATCATGATATAATTAAAGAGATGTGAGCTTAAGGAGGTAATCTATGGGGAAATTGACAATGGTAGATATAGCGAAAAATAGGCTGGAGTAGAATTACTACTACTGTCTCTAGATATTTTAATGGTGGAAATTTAAAAGAAACTTATGAGAGAATTAAAGAAATGGTTGAAGTACACAATTATACACCGAAATACTTTTGCCAAAGGCACTAAAAAGTACGGATAGCAAAATTAGTGGTGTAATATGGTACCATGCGTTTACACTCTGTAGTGGAAATACTTTAAAAATATCTAGAATAAAGAATTAAAGAGAAATAATTGTGAGACATTAATAATGGAGTGCTAATTTTGATGAAAATAAACAATTAGAATATATTAAGAAATTAGCAAGAATAGACGTCAGATGGGGATAAATTTTAGTACACGACAACTACGAGTCAAAACGTATGAAAGACACAATAAAATCTGTGGTGTTCCTATAGTTTGTAATGTAGGGCACGGAAGGAGGATATACTTATAACGTCGGTATAATGATTTTTAATGCTGCTAGAATTTAACAATTATGTTCTAGCTAATGGACATAAGAAAATTGCATACCTAGGGGTAAGTAAGGGAGATATTGCCTGTGAGGACACATAGGAAATTAGGGTAGTGAGAACTTTAGAAGAGTATGTGGTTTAAGTCCTATATGCTTATTAGTAATTTGTGGGTATGGAAGAAGCATATGATGTTGTAAAGAAGAAAATATAGAAAAAGGTTGAAAGATGACAGTTGTTTTAATTTGTGCCACTGACAATCTAGCAAACATGGTCTTTCATGAGAGGCTCTTGAAGAAGAAGGTTTACAAGTGTTGGTGAGCCTATTCCAGTTGCTGCGTTTGGAATTATACTTCATCCTAGCTTTATTCAAAATCCATTAACAACTATAAATTTGATTTAAAAGATGCAGCAGAGAGCAAACAAGTTAGCTTATGTTACTCAATGTTATAAAAAGAAGAAGCACAGCTATAAAACTATTAATAGGTTATGATTTAAAAACAAGAAATAGTGTAGTTGATTTAAATAAATATGGAGAATAAGAATGACGAATATAAAAAGCGATGATATTGGTGGAGACGATATAAGAAGTTTTAAAACTAAAACTATTCCGGAAAAACACAAAATACTTTAAGAAGCTAAAAGAAAAGGAATTAAAATATATATAGCTACAGGAAAGAGCACCATTTTCATACGACATTTTTAAATGATTTGTTAGATTTTAAGACTTTGATGGAGTATATTACAATAGAAATGAGACAGTATTGTTATTTAGAATCTGGAGGAAGATTTTAAATGATGAGATTTTATCAAAGAAGATATATATGTTCTTCCTTATTTTAAAGAGAATAAATATAGCTTGATGATTTGCATTTATTAGATGGAGCTGCTCATGAATCTAAAAACTCAAAGGGTTAAATGGTTTGGAAGATGAGTTAGGTGAGTCAAGAGAGAATTTAAAGAAAGGAATCCATCGCTTGTGATGCGAAAGCTGTTAGTGAAAAAGTTTATCCAACTTATTATGTGTTGTCTCTGAAGAGGAAGAGAGACTTTTATAACGTATGTATGCACCTGATTCAAAAGCTACCAAGATGGACTACTCATTTTACAGGATGTTATTCCAAAAGATGGTGGAAGAAAATACTGGAATTGATGCAATTATTTCTCACTTTGGTATAAAATTGAAGAAAACGATGAGCTTTTGGTGATGGTGGAAATGATATAGATATGCTAGCATGCCGATTGGTATAGCTATGGGGAATGCAGGTGATAATGTTAAAGAAATGGCGGATTACATTACAACTTCAGGTGTGAATGACGAGTGGAATTACACATGCTCTAAAACATTTTAATGTGTTATAAATAAAAATGGGAGTGACTCCATCGTGAATTTTTCAGAGAGAAATCGAGTTTTGTCGAGTCACTCTATAAAAGCTTGGATATCGATAAAACTACGGTATATTTAAATTTCTATATAAACTATTTTGCAAAATTTAGAGCTTTTGAGTAACCATGTAATCACTAAATTGCTTTAGAAAATAAATCTACATTCTTTTGGCATAATGACTTGGTAAGTTTATCATTTTGACTTCTAGAATTGTACTTCCTTTTGGTACTATTTCTCGACCGAGACGATTCGATATGAAACAAAGAGGCACTCTTTTGTCCAATCAATTTCACAATATTTCTTTTCCTGTGATGAACTATCTCATTTGATATTGTGGTCATTTCTACTTCCATTTCATTTTCATCATCTTCTAGTTTATTACTGGTTAAAGATACGATCAAGTAAATGTTACGTAAACCAGCTTTGTCCCAAAGTATATTCGCGAGTGATATGTGCGAAATAAGCAACATAGTGCGATCGGCGGGAAATGATTTTGGTTTTGTGTCATTTTCAAATAGAAATTAACCGAGTAATAGAGCTACGCAGTGCGGTTAAATAACCTGACATTGATAATATTACAAATAGTGCAGTGTACTTTGGATCGAAAGTTGCTAGATAAATTACCAAAGAGTATGTGCTCCTTGAATTCAAAATAGGTAAGAATATTTCACACCTGCAACTCCAGAGATAAATAATGCATATAGAGCGAGAATAAAGTTTTTATAAAATATAGGTTAATAAAAACATATAAAATAGTTTATTATTCTCTATCAGAAATTCTACTAAACTATGTCCGCTACCAAGAACTATAGGATAAAAATAAATAATCCGAATGAAATTATAAATGCTACTTGAGGTCTAAATGCATATTTAATCTAAAAATATTCATAAATTTTTGAAAGCAAATATTTTTATAGTAACATTATAAAATGTCCCAAGTATTCCTAATAGAATTCCTAATAAAACAACAAGGATAAATACTTACTTCAACATAGTGTATTTCAAGGAAATTTGAAAATAGCAGTGAGATATATATATATTGTCCAACAATACTTTAACTTTACTACAGCAACACTGAAACAACAGATAACGTAGTTTATTTGTTTATGTAACCTCTTCAATTGAAAAGAACTCCAGCCAGAGGAAGCGCAAGCAATAGAAAGACCGGCACTTGCTCCGCATGTAATAAGATACTTACTACTTTCACACTATCTAATATTCTAGAGACGAGTTTTCCGCTCATTGCACCTAATTGAATTGGGGGACCTTCACGTCCAAAGGATAAACCACCTAGACACGCAGTGATCCACCGGTTATCTTATAAATTAAAACTCGTAATATGGATTTGAATTTAGTCTGCATGTGATTTCCAGCAGGACTGGGGATTCCACTTCCCTTTAGCCATTGGTTCACGTTTTATAGAAAACCAGAAAACAAAGGCTAGTAAAGATTGAGAGTAGTAAAGAGACCTATTTTATAAATAAGCAGTTTTAATGAAATCAGCAGCTATAGTGAACTAAGTTTTCACACTATAACCGATAGAAAGTCTACACTAGCTACTCAACTTGATTCCAGCAGCTAAACCTACTAAATTCCATCGATTAAGCAAAGATGATTCAATTTTAAATCTTTCAATTTTACTAATTTTTGATATTTTCATCCAGATCTCCTTTCGAAAATTTTGTCTATATCAACATTTTACTCCTTAGTACTATCATATTTATTAATACAATTTAATATTAAAAATACAAAATGTATGCTAAAATATAATTAAATGACGAGAGAGAGGTAAAACGTGATGGAAGTTTTCTTAATTATGTAATGAGTGTTATTAATTATTGTATCTGGATTACTATGCATTTTTAGCTTAAATTACTAAAGGAAAACCAGGAAGAGGTGCTGGAGCTGATGTTGAGAAGAAAACATTTGAAGAAGCTTTAGTTGTTGACGTTCGTTGGCTAGAAAAAGAATATGCAAGAGGTCATCTACTATAAATACCGTAAGTGAATCTTCCGATTAAAGCACTAAAACGGTAGCGATGTGCTGCGCTGACTACAAGGATAAGATAGAATAATTTTATATTGTGTAGTCAGAGTACGTAATGACGTCACGTGCTACTGAGAGTTGCTAGAGAACGTGGATTCACGAAAACTTCATATTAAGGTGATGGTATAAAACAATATGACTATGGAAAGAGCTATCCATCAATGCTTTGCACATGTCAGAATTCCAAATATCGAGTCTCAGCAAGCATAAACAATTCGTAAATCTTGGATCTGGAAGTTTTAAGTGATGAAGAAATTAAAGTTTCCAGCTGAAGAGTCCTGACAGTGTAATCGAAAAGAAATGAGATAAGTCTTCCAGAGAGGTACGTTTATGGCGATAAACCTGGGGTAAATAAAAGCGGTAATGTATACGAAACTTGGTTTAGATGAGATACAATTATTAATTTCAAATTGAACCATTTAATACTGCTAGTTATAGAAATGCATTTATAACAAAAACGACTATATCGAAAGTCAAGATGAAAAAGAAGCTGCAGAGAGCTTACGGTGCTTGACGAGATGGGAATTTACGCAATAGGTTATCGTTTACCATTTTTCAGTCAGAATAGGAGGTAACTAAGATAAAATAGATTTTTAAACAATCTTATTTTTATGAGTTACTCTTTATTTTAGTGTTCTATTATATTAATTTAATGCGAATTTACTATAAAAATATATAAATTAGGTTATAATAGAGATGATTGAAAAATAACGAAATAGAGGATATGAGGATTTTACATGCTGGCCAACTCAACCCACCGGTAAAAACAGGAGAGTGGCGTATATATTTTACTAATAATGTTATGAGATGGATTAAAGAGAGTTCAACGTCAAAGGCAAAGCTCTTTATTTACGCTACGACTCGAGGTATAATTTTAACTGTGGATGATTTGAAGAGTGAGATTTCAAGGGGAAAGATATCAGTTTTCCGATTGTTAGGAATGGTGATATTATGCCGTATGATAATACTACTATATATATGACAGATGAAATGATTGAATCTTGGCAGAGCTTTCGTGAGTGATTTCAAAGCTAAGAGAGAAACATTTCAAACGAGATGTTGCTAATCACACATCATTTATGGATTTTTAAGGTTCTATGGTTTGTGATGTTTTGAAATGAAAGTTCTAGAGTGTATGTCGTAATACCGATATAAGACAAGCTGAGAAAAATCCTGCAATGAAAGATAAGCATGTAAAAAGTCTTGGGAAGTTAGATGAAAATATTGGCATTAAAGCAATGGTGTCACAGGTAAAGAAATAGCTAAATAACTACTAATTATCCTGTAGATGTGAATATTGGTGCAAGGATATAATGATACCTGCACAGAAAAATATAGAAAAACATGATAATGCTTAGAAAATTTTATATACAGGAGAAAATTTGATGGAGTCAAAAGGTTTTATGAGTAGTGTAATGCTTTTAGATTTATTAGAGAAAAAGACACTAAAGTAGAATTAGAATTAATAGAGATTTGAAGAGATGAAGGCTGGAGGCCACAAGGTTGAGCTCCTGGTTGGTGATTCCTAAGAGAATGAGAATTTTATAATGCGGTTGATCTGAGTTCATCTAGGAAGACTATGCGTTATAAGATATATTTGTATTACCTTCTTATTTTTGAGAGGCTAGGACTAATACATCAGGTAGAGGCATTAGGGAAGTGGGCTTAGAGTGGTTGCTACTGAGATGGAAGGAAGCTATAAAATTTGCTCGGAGATAAATAATTCTGAGATAATTGGGTATGTAAAAATGCCGACTATTTATGATTACTGATAAAGCTGTAGAAGAAGAGAAGCCTGCTATAGCACATGAAAGGGCTAGTAGAGAAACTTTAGAGAGTTATGATGAAAGAACAAGAGAAAGGAAAGCGAAGCGATTCAGCTTATTTACTTGAAAGGAGTGAGCGATATTCTTGGAAGAAAAGATAGAAACAATCTATAAATTATTATAAAAATAGCGCTAAGAAAATCTATTATTAAGATTTTTCTATGAAAATATAATATGTACAGCGACTCAAAATCACAGCTGTTTTGAATAGTGATTTTCGGGTCTGATACCTATTTTATAGTTTTAGAATAAGAATTAGGAGAATTAGGAGAATTAAATGGATAAGATAATACTAATAGATGGAAATAGTTTAAGTTATCGTGCTGTACTATACCAACTTTATAAAAAGGTCTATAGACTAATGGTATTTATGCAGTTTACGACAGATGTTAGAAAAATATTGGCGGATACTAATCCAAAGTGTCGTTGAGTTTGCCTTTGATAAAGGAAAACAAAGCTTTTTAGACGCAAAGTTGTGAGAGCAGTACCAAGGTACCTAGGGATAAAACTCCTGATTGAGTTAGTAAGAAACAATTCGGTTATGTTAGAGAACACCTGGATTCATATGGAATAAGAGTATGAAGAACACTGCTGATTATAGAAGCGGATGATATTATCGGTAGTTACGCCAAAATCGCCGAAAAGAAGGTTTTGGAAGTTATAATATGACTGGAGATGAGGTTTAACTCAACTTGCTAGAGTGAGAATATAACAATCTATTATACTAAAGCGATGGAGTTACCCAGTATAGATTATTACACGCCATGAATTTATTGCTGAGAAATACGGATTAACCCCAGAACAGATTGTTGACCATGAAAGAAAGGTCTTATATGATAAGAGGCGATAATATCCCAGGGATTGCTGGAGTAGGAGACTGCCATAAAACTAATAACTGAATATAAAACTGTAGAGAATGCTATTAGAAAATATTGATAAAATTAGTGGTACTAAAGAACGTCTCAACAGAAGGTCGAGGAAGATGCCCTGTGAGCAAAAATTAGCAACTATTTATACAAGTTTCCAGTCGATAATAGGTTAGAAGATTTAACTGCCAGTGAAAATATTGAACTTAAAAAGAGAGTTGTTTGAAAAATTACGAGTTTGTTTCATTTCATTTCAAAGAAAATTATCACGAGAAATTCTACTGAAGATATACGAGGTAACTGATTGAAGAAACGAGTTACTCCTAAAAGGAAATTAATATTATTTTTAGCGGATAAAAATACATAGATTTTACACCGATAGTGCTACACGTTGAGTGTTGCACAGAGGAGTTACCCGTAACTCAGATGTTTGTTGGAATGAGTGAGTCTTTAAAGAAGATACTGCTTATATTTTTAGTGAAGAACAGTTTTCACTAATGAATTTTGTATTAGAATTATCTTCAAAGCGATTTGCTAAAAACGTATATGACTTTAAAAAGATTTTATTTATAGCGAAGAGAAATGGTGCACGATATTAACGGAGAAGTGATGTTAAGATAGTGTCTTTACTGAGTTGATGTGAATGCAAAAACAGAAATTGAGTAAAATCATTTTAACTATCTTGGTAAAATAATAAGTAGTGAAGAAATATATATGGTAAGGGGGTAAAACGAACTTTACCGTCTAAGATATCATTAATCCTATATATAAGCGGAAGGAAGTTGCAGAAGTATTGCTGATAAGAAAGCACATTGATGGAAGAAAAACTTTGACTAGAAGAGAGAGAATGTGAGCGGATTTATATAAAAGATAGAGAGTTAAAAGTTGCTAAAAGTATTAGCTAACATAGATTTGAAGGAATACATGTTAGTAGCACTTGAAGAAATGAGTACTGAGTTTGATGGAGAATTAAAACTTTAGGGTCCAAAGTATATATACTTTTAACGGAGTTCCAGATTTAATAGTTTGCTTCCACCCTAAACAGTTAGGAGTGGTACTGTTTGAAGAGATGGGATTACCACCAATTAAGAAAACAAAAACTGGATATTCTGGCTGGCAGAGTGTTAGAACAACTTCAACATAGTCCTTGAAATTATTCCATTAATTATGGAGTACAGAACTATTACAAAATTGAACTCAACATACGCAAAAGGGTTAGTGAAAGATATTACTCGTGAAGGAAAAATTCATACACGTGTATGAGCGAGACGCTAGCACAAACTGGGCGTTTCTCTCTAGTGAGATCCGAGATCTTCAAAATATTCACTACAAGAGATCGAAGAGGAAAAATTAGAAAAGCGTTTGTTCCAGCGTGCAGAGGACGAGTAATAATATCTGACTGGCTTATTTTCAAAGATAGAGCTTCAGTATTAGGCTCATATAGCACAAGACACAGGAATGATAAGATGCATTTAGCATGCTGTGAATATTCATACTAAAACAGCCTAGTGATGTTAATGGGTGGAGTCTTGATGAAGTAACATCTTCAATGAGACGAGAAAGCTAAAGCAGTTGGTATTCAGTATTGTTTATGGAATTTCTGACTTTGGTTTATCCTAATAAATGGGCGCTACTAGAGAACGTGCAAAATTTATCGATGAGTATTTGAGAAACATTTAAAGGTAGTTTGATAAATATACTTGGCTGATATCGTATGAGTTTGCCGAAGGAACTTGCGGTTATGTAGAAACTCTGTTTAATAGAAGAGAAAGAGCATTACCAGATATTGATACTACAAGATTGTAGCTAATCTGAATCGCGTAGTGCCATGAGTCACCAATTCAAGGACCGCTGCCCGGATATTATAAAATAGCTATAGTTATAGTGTATTTGAGTATTTAGACAAAGCAGAAAGTGCACAAATTATTGGCTACTACGTGCACGATGAATTAATCTTTTGATGTTAATAAAGATATAGAAGGAAAATGCACAAAGAAATGATTAAGTATGGAAGAAGCAGCTAATTTAGATGTTCAACAAAGCTGAAGCTAGTGGTGGAGCGTCATGGTATATGATGCTAAGTAGTATAGAAACAGATAAAATCTAGATAATATATAATATACATAAGGAGAATGATTAACTATTTTTATAGAAATACTATCATTCTCTTAATTTCAATATATGAAAGGTGTTTTATGGAAAGACAAGAATTTTGTTACAAGAAATCCAAAAGTAAACATCTAATTACCTTATCACTTGGTGGAGTTATAGGAACAAGGTATCTCTCTTAGTTCAAATTACTTGATTCAAGAAGTAGGGGAGTAGGAACTGAGTGTGACATATCTTATTGGTGCATTATTACACAGAAAAGGCAGGGTTATATAAGAGTCCATTTGTAGCCAATTTTTAACTAATAGAAATTTAATAAAGAGGATATAAAAATATCAAGAAATCCTTTCAGAAAATACTTGAAAATAATCTAAGAAAATAATATTATTTTTAAAGGAGCAAAATAACTAGTTTTCTTTTTAATTTTAGATATATTACAACTTAAATAACTTACTAAAATATTATGAAATAATGAGCGATAAGTAGTATTATATCAAAAGTTAGTTTTAAAACTATTATTTTAGTTGATAAACTAACTGTTTGAAAATAAAAATGAAAATGAGTTTGCAGCAAAATTTATATCTAGGTTCTTATAAAAAGTTTACAAAAATGAGTGCTAGATATTTGATATAATTAATTAAAACAATATTACATGATATGCCAAAATAACATTCTAAGGAGAGTGTAGATGCAAATAACAATCATTGGTTAACGCAGAAGAGAGAACAAATTAAAGGTGCTTGTGAAATGTATGGTTTATAAAGAAAGAAAGTATATGAATCATTAGAATCCCAAAGATTTATCGAAATTTCTATCGGTTCGAATGGATAATGGAGAGGTAAAAATACTTTAAAGGATTCCGTTCACAACATAACGATGCGATTGGTCCTACAAAAGGTGGATTAAGATTTCCAGCCACTTATGGCAGCAGACGAAGTTAAAAGCGTTATCAATTTGGATGACATTTAAATGTGCAGTCGCTAACCTTCACGTATGGTGGGTAAAGGGTGGTATTAGCCAGATCAAAGATTTATCTAAAGGTGAATTAGAAGACTTTTTCTAGAGGATATATTCCGAGGATTATATATAAATACCTAGGTGAAAAACAAGATGTTCCTGCACCAGACGTAAAATGCAAATGGTCAAATCATGTCTTGGATGATTCAGTGAATATAATGTCTAACACAGGAGAACAAAGGTGTAGTGGAACTTTAACAAGGTAAACCAGTGGAATTAGGTGGTTCATTAGGAAGAACACAAGCTACAGGAAGTAATGAGTGTGGCGCTTTGCTGTACTAGCATTAGAAAGTAGGAAAATCCTACACAAGGTCGCGAAATTTGCCGTCAAGGATTTAGTAACGTTGGTGAGATATACTGTAGATACTGCTAGTGATTTGGCAACAGTTTATTTGCACGTAACTGAGACGTGATGATGAGTGGTGTTCAACATGCGGTTTACACCGTGAAGAAGGATATCATACGCTTCCCGAACTTCAAAGAATGTAAAGATAAGAAAGTTGAGATTCCCTTACATTTTGCAAATGCAAAACGTTTAACATTGGATGAATTCTGGGCATTAGATGTAGATGTACTTTGTCCATGTGCGTTGAAAATCTTTGATGATCTTCAGGAAGCAAGTTTAATTAAGCTCCTGTAATTTCAGAAGGTTAATGGTCCTGCTACATTAGAAGGTGACAAAAGCATTACGAGAAAAAGATGTTGTTGTAATACCTGACATTCTTGCAAATAATTGATTGAATTGTAACTGTATCTTACTTCGAATGGGTTTAAAGCACAAGGATACTACTGGACTGAAGAAGAAGTGGTTGAAAAACAAGCAGAGTAATGACAAAAGCATTTAATGATATTTGGGAAAGTGAGAAAGATTTGATATCCCAATGAGAAAAAGCTGCGTATGTAAACTCTATTGATTGTTAAAAATATGAAACTAAAAAGGTAAATTAAGCTAATTGCATTAAGTAATGAATCGACAGAGGATAAGACTACTATCGGTTCATATCTATTTGAGAGTGTTTCTAGTATATAATCATCGAATTGATGTTGGAATATTTTCTTGTAATCTAAAAATTTGTAGTGTTGAACCTCTATATTATTAAGGGAATCAATTAATTTTAGTTGTGCAGAATGAGGGTGTTTTGAGGACTTAGATATGAAAGTCATAGTGAACTTTTTGACTAATTGAGCTACTAATATTAAGTAATATCAGTTGAATTTGGGCTATTATACAAATAGTCAGTCTGGTAGTCAATTTCAAAATTATATAATAAATATCAGATATTTTGAATATAAGTATTTTATATCGCAGTGAACAATCTGATATAAAAAGTTCTATTACTGAATTAGATAATTAGCACAAAACAAGCTAAACATCGCAGCACCTTGTCAAAGGCCTGTTGTAATTATATCCTTGTTTGGAAATATCATCTCAGTACGGATAGTATCTAGTATCTTGGAATACTAGATTATAGTAGGGGTATCTCGTTGTTAGAATCTAGAAATGGGAAATGAGAACAAGGGGTGTTATTTTCGCTATTACCAGCTTGACCTCTAATAGAAGTGATACTAGTGCATGGTTCAACATACTATGTTTTGCTAGGGTTTAGAAAAATCTTTTGTTTTTTAACTTTAAATTCAGGAAAATCGACGATAACTCCTTTTAACTATTGAGTTAGGAATAACTGAGATCTAACTCGATTTTTGAATTATCTGTGCCTAGAAAGTTATATATATTTAGCAAAAGGATGAGGTGTATTTGAGTGTAGATTCTACAAAGTCAAATTTTCTATATTTTTCTAATTTCATTTAAAGCTCCTATTTTTCTTCAAGTAAAAGTTGAATACTTCATCATTAAAATGCGGGGATGTTCTCATGGTAATACTTTTTGTAGAAATACATTTTTCTTTTTACTTTTAATATTGTTAAATACACTTCTCTTGAGTTTCTTTTTGGACAGTCTTTATCAAGATTAGTAATCCCAAATAAGATATTGCATTTAAAGTAGTTTAGAGAAATTCAAAGTATCAATATAATAAAGATTATTCAAGAAAAGATTTGGTGTTTTCTCCTTTAGTATTAAAACCATCTTCCATGATGAGTAAATTCTGCGTATGCATTTTTCTATATATCAAGATCATAGAAGGTTTGGAAATCCGGAAAGAAAAAGGATATAAACTTATGCATTTTGTAACATTTTTGTTTAATGCAGCAAACATTATAGAAAAAGCTCCACCTGAGAAGTACCATAGCTAGCTATGTTTTGAGAATCGATGTCATCAAATGAGCTAACTATTCTAGAAAGAAGAAGAGTATCTAAAATATTTTGTAAAAATATCATATTTTCTATATTTTCGTCTAGACCCATTGTAAGATGCCCAAAAACTGAAGGAGAAAAATTACTTTTGTCTTTACTTAATCCGCCTTGATTTCTAAAAATCTATTGCGACTACATCGTATCAAAAGAAGCAAGAGGTAGACTTTTCTAACCAGTTTCTACTAGAAGCAGGATAACCATGGAAATAGAAAAGTATAGGAATAGGTTTGTTTGGATACAGAGTTCTATACTTTATATTTTTTATATATTTAGCGGCGTATATTGTTGAGTTATCAAAACTCTTAAATGTTAAATTATAAAATTCTATATTTTCAAATTTAGAAAATGAAGTTTTTCCAACTTGTAGTTAATTTGAAGGTTATTTATATAGTTTATTTTTCTTGACCAAAAATTTTTGGAACTTATTTGCGCTATTCATTTAAAATCTCCTATTTTAGCGTTTTCAATTACTTACTATAGTATCACTCGAAGAAAAATATCCATCAATATGAATTGCTAATAGATTGGAAGAAACTATAAAACTATAGGTAGTATAATAATTGAGTTTATATATGTAGTAAAAATTATTTATTATTACTAAAAATAAGGAAAAGAGGTTAAATTAAAACCATATGGATCTCAGATATCTTACTTAAAAATATTTATAATTATATTATTACTTATTGCCTCAGCAATATTTGTAATGTTTGAGTTTGCACTTGTTAAGCTTAGGCCAACAAGGGTGAATGAATTAGTAGAATCAGGAAATAGAACAGCAAAAATATTAGTTAAAATGGTAGAGCAATTAGACCATTATCTGTCTGCAACGCAGTTAGGTATAACAATTGTTTCTTTAGGATTAGGATGGATTGGGGAATCGACATTCCATTCTTTATTTAATCAATTTTTTTGGTGCTTCATTTAAATGAGGCTGTCACACATACAATCTCATTAGTAGTATCATTTGGATTTATGACACTATTGCATGTGGTTCTAGGAGAATTGGTTCCTAAAACGATAGCGATACAATCTGCAGAAAAAACATGTCTTCGTGTTGCTTGGCCAATGTATATGTTTGATAAAGTAATGCGTCCGTGGTTTGGCTACTTAATTCATTAGCAGAATATTATAGCAAAAATGTTTGGTTTTGAGACCAGTATCAGAGCAGATGATATTCATAGTGAACAAGAATTAAGAACAATAATAGAAATCTTCAAAGAGCACATGGTCAAATAAATGATGTAGAATACCGTTATGTAGAGAGAGTATTTGAATTCGATAATAAAATTGCAAAAGAGATCATGACGCACCGAGGAACAGAGGTTGAAGCAATAGATATGGTGATTCTTTAGGGATTATCATGAGACAATTAAAACAAGAAGAATATACTAGATATCCGGTGTGAAGACGGAGATAAGATCGCATTTTAGGATTTTTAAATGTTAAGAAATTATTGTTTGCTGATAAACCTTTGGAAAAATACTAAAGATTTAGAAGAATATATAACACCGGCTATAAAAATATTCAGAACATACACCGATTTCTCAAGTTTTAGCAACTATAAAAACAAAATAGGGAACATATGATAGTTATTACTGATGAATATGGTGGAACTAGTGGTGTAGTTACTTTAGAAGATATAGTTGGAAGAAATTACAGGAGAAATTCGAGACGAGTTTGACGAAGATGAACAAAGTTTAGTTAAAAATTAAAAATGGACATTATCTTATCGATGGCTGGGTGCCAATTCAAGATGTGAATGCACTATTCCATGTTCAACTTCCGCACGAAGAGTTGATACAATTGGAGCTTATGTTTATTTAGAAAAAATATGGGGCGAAAGTTGGAGCGAGTATATTCAATAGATAAATTAACTTTTGTTGTAAGAAAAGTAGAAGAAAATCAAATACGAACTTTAGAAGTTTGGAAGAGAAAAATGATCATAAAAAGAGAGAGATGGTTTAGGAAGCTGTCTTCTGCTGTAATATTCTTGATATGATAAATAGTATAGTTAATTAAAGAATCAACTTATGATGTATACCCTTTTACTATTCCGAACAATAATGGTATTATATACATATAATATACGAATGAGATATATTGAATGTATATAGTATGGTAATGTTACCAAAATGTGCTATGTGAGAGTATAAGATGAAGTTAAAGAGAAAGTGAAAGAGATAGTAGTAATGACGGAGTATTTATTAGATAATCCGAATAAATTAATTCCATTAACATATTTCGTTTTCAAGATTTAATCAAGCTAAATCTTCGATAAGTGAAGATATACACATAATAAAAATGGTTTAAAGAAGAAAAATATAGGAGAGTTAAAACTTTAGCAGGAGTTAGTGGTGGTGTTATCTTTCACACCAACTTTTGGTTGAAGAGGATGCTAAAGAAATTCTTAGTGGTTTTCTTGATAAAATTAATGATGGAAACCGTTTGTTAGCTGGTGGTTATATCTTCATGTCCTGACATAATAGGGGATCCTAGTTTGATGAATAAGTTAGGGACGAGTGGTTGCTACTGTATATAAAAATAAAGAGATAGATGCTGTTGTAACTGTTGCTACAAAAGGAATTCCAGTAGCTTACGCCATAGCTTCAATATTAAATAAACCGGTAATAATAATAAGAAGAGATAATAAAGTTACAGAAGGAACTACTGTGGCTATTAACTATGTTTCAGGTTCTACTAAGAAAATAGAAACAATGATTTTATCTAAACGAAGTTTAAATACAGGATCAAAAAGTACTATTAGTTGATGATTTTATGCGTGGAGGAGGAGTTCTTACAGGTATGGAAAGTCTGATGAATGAATTTGATGTAGATGTTGTAGGTAAAGTAATAATAACACAATGTTTTGATTCGCCAAGAGAACATGAGGATGATTACCTATACTTATCAAAAATAGAAAATATTGATGAATTCAATGGAACTTTTGATGTAAAATTAGGGAATGTTATTGAAAAATTAAGACAAGTAGAAAAAGAGGATGTAGAGAATGAGTAATAATAGATATGCGGTAATACTGGCAGCTGGAAAAGGAACTAGAATGCAATCAAAACTATATAAAGTATTGCATAAAGTGTGCGATAGAACAATGGTTGAACTTGTATTAGACAGCCTTAATGATTTAGAGATGCAAGAAGTGATAACAGTGGTTGGTCATGGAGCTGAAAGAGTAAAAGAGGTTCTAGGGAACAGAACTAAATTTGTACTTCAAGCAGAACAATTAGGAACTGCTCATGCTGTAAAAGTAGCAAAAGATGAATTAAAAAACAAAGAAGGTACAACTATTGTAATGTATGGAGATACACCTTTAATTCGTTCTGAGACTATTAATAGCATGCTAGATCATCATGAGAATACAAATGCAAAAGCAACTGTATTAACAGCAATAGCAGATGATCCATTTGCTTATGGTCGTATAATTCGTGATGTGAATGGAAAATTAGTGAAAATTGTAGAAGAGAAAGATGCTACAGAGCAAGAGAAGAAATTAAAGAAATAAACTCAGGGAGTTTATTGTTTTGATAACAAATTATTATTTGAAATGTTAGAAAAAGTAAAAATGATAATAATCAAGAGTGAATATTATCTTTCAGATGTACTGAGCTTTAATTAGAGAACAAAAGAAATTATTGAAAGCTTATCTTTGTGATGATTTTGATGAAACATTTGGTGTTAATGAGTAGAGTAGCATTAGCTTATGCTGAAAATGTTATGAGAAATAGGATAAATACAAAACATATGCTAATGGGTGTTGCTTTTAGTGGATCCCTACAAATACATACATCGCTCCAAATGCAATAATTGGTCGTGATACAACAATTTATCCAAAATGTACTATTAAATCGAATACTATAGTTGGAGAAAGATTGTCAGATTAAACCTAATTCATATTTAGAAAAATGCACAAATAGGAAATGGGGTAAAAGTGTTATCTTCTACTATTAGTGATTCTAAAATTGGAGATTATACAAGTGTGAGACCATACTCACACAAGAAATAATTGTGAGTTGGGTCAACATGTAGAGTGAGTAACTTTGTTGAATTGAAAGAAATACTTCTTATAGAGATGAGCTCAAAAACGGCACATTTAGAGTTATTTAGGGTGACACAGAGGTGGGAAGTAACACAAATATTGGTTGTGGAACAGTTACTGTAAAATTATGATGGGAAAAATAAATATCGAACTAAAATCGGTAGTGATGCATTTATAGGATGTAACTCAAACTTAATAGCCCCATTAGAGAAATTGGTGAGTGAATGTGTGGTTGCAGCCGGAACTACTGTTACAGAAAATGCTCCATCTGATGCTTTAGTAATAGCAAGGGTGAAACAAAGGAAAAATAAAGAAGGATATACTATGCCTGCAGGAAGAAAAATCATAAAATATTATGATAATAGAAACAATAAGGTGTTATAGTAAAAATATCAAATATTAACTGTATCAATAAAATTTTAAAAAAATATTCAATATATTTATTTAAAATGAAATATGCATAAAGATTATATGGGAGGATGAAAAATAAGTAAAAATAACTATTTTCCATCCTCTTTCATCTTGAAATAGTTCTATAAAAAGTATATATTACTAATGTATAGAATGTGTTACAAAAGAACTGTTTGTATTATAATAAAAAATTAAGGAGAAAAAGTTATGAAATCTAAACACAAAAATATTAGAATATATAAAGAGCTTACCAATTGGTAGCAAAAATTTCTGTTCGATCAAGTTGCAAAAAGAATTAAAAAGTAAGTGAAGGAACTGCGTATAGAGCGATAAAAAGAATCTGAAAATCGTGGATTTGTTTCATCTATTGAACGTGTAGGTACAGTAAGAATACAGAAGAAAGAACGTGATAATGTAGAAAAAAATTATCATATTCTGAAATTGTTAATATAGTAAGCGGACAACTAATCGCAGGACGTGGAGGAGTTCACAGAATAGTTCAAGACTTTGCTGATTGGGGAATGGATTCTGAACAAGTAGGGACAACACATACGAAAAAGGTACATTATTAATTATTGGTAATCGTCCTAAAAGTGTTGAGATGTCATTAGAAAAAGAATGTGCTATCTTAGTTGCTGGAGGATATGTTCCAAAATGATTCAATAAAAGCATTGGCTGATAGTAAAAAATTTACCTTTAATTATTACACCACGACACTTTTTCAGTAACTCATTTAATAAATCGTGTAACAAATGACCAAATTATTAAAAGATATAATTACTGTTGAAAGTATTTATATGAAAGTTGAGAATCTATATACAATTAATTTAAATAATACTGTTAAAGATTGGTAGTGATTTACAGCTAGAGGTAGGGACCACACGATACCCTGTTGTTAATGAGATACGGAAAAATTAGTAGGTATAGTTACAGCTCGTGATGTTTTTCTTGCAGGAAAAAGATGCACTTATAAAAGAGTAATGGAAAGAAAAGTAGCAACTACAACTTTAGAAACACCTATTTCTTCTGTAGCTAATACTATGTTATCGAAGGTTATGAATTAATGCCTGTTATTGATGCGAAGAATGCACTACTTGGTGTGGTTACTAGAAAAATAGTTATAAAACTCATTATTAACAAATAATAGATTCCAAAGAAGGTCATAACAATGATACATTTGATGAAATCATGCGTAAAGGAATTGTTCCTAGAGCGAGACGGACTACAGGTTAAAGTTATTCCACAAATGTTGGATCAATTTGAGTACGATTCTCTAGTTCAGCTTTACTAAGTATTATTGATGAATCTGTTCATGATTACAAGTTATAACTACAATGGGAAGTGAGTTCTTATGCAAAAATACAACCCTTTACTACTTAAAATCTGTGACCATTAGATGAGAACAATCACAACAAAGTAAATATTTTTGGATATAGGTCGTAAAACAGCTAAATTTGATGTTGAAGTATATGATAAGACTGAATTAGTAGCTAAAGCTATGGTAACTTGTCAAGTATTCCAAAGAAATTAGAGAAAGAAGAAATTAGATGACTACAAACTACGAAAATTTATATGAAATTTTCTCAAAAATAAGGAAAATGATAAAATAATTATACATAGACACGAAAGACCAGATCCAGATGCATATGGTTCTCAAGGTGCAATGTATCAAATTATTAAGGAAAATTTTTCCTGATTGATAACTGTAGGTAAAGATTCGCCTTCACTAGATTTTTGTTTAAAAATTCAGAAGTAACAGAAGAAGATTATAAGGAAGCTTTAGTAATAGTAACAGATGCAGCGAATTTTACCGAGAATCGACGGGAAATTATTTACATAATTTTTCTAATAAAAATCGACCATCATCCGCCATTGAGATAATTACGGAAGTATTAACTTAGTAGATACAGAAGTTTCATCTTGTAGTGAATTGATATATAATTTTTATAAATATTTAAACAAAAATATAATATTAAATTGAATGATGAAGCAGCAAAATTGCTTTATCTTGGTATTGTAGGAGATACTGGTAGATTTTTATTCCCAAATACTTCTAATAATACGCTCAAAAGTTGCTTCCAGAACGTGTAAGTATGATTTCAATATGAGTGCTTTATTAGATAAAATGGAAATTATCAGTGAGAATATTATGAAGTTTAGAGCGTTTATCTTTGAAAATTATGATGTTTATCAAGATGGGGTTGCATATCTGAAGATTACTAAAGAAGATATGGATAAATATGGTTTATGTGAATCCTGGAGAAGTATCAACAGGAGTAAACTTATTAAAGAAGTTTACAAGGTCTGTATGCGTGGTGCTTTGCGATTGATGAGGAAATAAAGTACGTGTTCGTATTGAGATCTAAAGGACCTGTTATAAATACTTTAGCTGAAAAAGTATGCAGGTAGAGGTCACCCGTTAGCAGTGGTGCAACGAGTGAAAAATTGGGAAGAATTTGATGATTTATTAGATGATATGGCAAGAGTCATGCAGAATATCTAAAGAAAATAATATTAAATTAGAAAATTAGGATATTATTTTCAGAATTTTTCTAAGATATTTTCAAAAATTACACTTGACACTATAAAATTATAATGTTATACTTAATAGAAATTAATAAAAACCAATACTCATATAAGTAATAAATATAGTATTTAAAAGAGGGTACCGTTAGCTGAAAAGGTGTAATATGAAATTTATGAAAATGGTTCGAGTGGTTAATAAGGTAAAACTTATAAATTTATAAAACTTTGTTCGGCGATCCACGTTATAGGATAGACTATGTTAGTGAGTTGTAATAAGTAAAATGTAAGGTGGTACCAGCGTAAAACGCACCTTATTCCTGTAGGAGTAAGGGGTGTTTTTATTACTAAAAAGAAAGGAGATAGACATGATTGAGTTAGTTAATAAGATTTATAATAATGAAGTTCATGCTCTAAAAGATATTAATTTAAAAGTTGAAAAAGGGTGATATGTTACGGTATTATGTGGTTGTTCTGGTGCCGGAAAAAGTACGTTAGTAAAGGCTGTTAAACGGACTAGAGGTGGCTACAGATGGTGAGGTAATTATTGATGATGACTTCAATAAAATAACTGAAGAACAACGTAGATTAAAAACGTCAAAAAGTGGAATGATTTTCAACATTTCAATCTATTATGGAGTAGAACTGTTGCGGAAAATATTGCATTTCCATTAGAAATTTTAGGGAAATCAAAGCTGAGATTAAAGAAAAGAGTAGAGGAATTAGCTAAGTTAGTTGGATTAGAGGATGAGACTACATGCTTATCCTTCTCAACTTTCTGAGTGGTCAAGACACAGAGTAGGGTATTGCACGTGCATTAGCAGGGAATCCTTCAATTTTACTTTGTGATGAGGCGACAAGTGCACTTGATCCTGAAACAACAGCAGAGGTATTAAATTTAATTAAAGAAATTCATAATAAAACTAATATAACTGTTGTTTTAATTACTCATGAAATGAATGTAATTAAAACAATTTATACAAAAGTTGCTGTTATCGATGGTGGTACAATTGCTGAAGATGGTCTTGTTTCTGAGTGTTCTATCACCCAACACAGAGTAACGAAGAAATTCTTAGCTCAAACTTCGTTTGCATCAGATTTGAGAGAAAATATCGAGAATGGAAGAAAGTATTTACAGATGGTATTATTATAAACTACTGACAATAATACTTCGAAAAACCCTATTCTTAGTATGTTATTAAAGAAATTGATTTTGATTTTTAATATTATCAATGGACATATTGATAAAACAGCAAATGCTAATGATTGGTAGCTATTTGTTCAGTTGATTAGTTCTAAAGAAAATACAGATAAAGTAATAGCGCTAGATTAAACGAACTAGGGTATTTTTAACGGAGAGTGTTATAATGTTTGATTTTTCAAGGAGTTAATTGGGATAAAGTCCAAGATAAAACAATTGAAACACTAATTATGACTTTTGAGTCATTAATAGCGAGTAGTTTTATTGTCGGATTATTTTTAGGATTGTTATTATACTCAACATCTAATAGTAAAGAGTGCATTTGGGCGTGGGTTTTTATGCAGTTGTTACAGCGATTGTTAATATTTTTAGAGCGATTCCGTTTATTATTTTAGATTGTATTATTAATTCCATTTACTAAGGCTGAGTGTGGTACCAGTTATGGAGTGTGTAACAGCGATTCCAGCATTGATTATTTCAGCAGCACCATTTCTATGCTCGTTTAGTAGAGATTGGTCTACGTGAGGTAGATAAAGGTGTAATAGAAGCTGCACGTGCTATGGGAGCTAAAAAATCTACAATTATTACAAAAAGTTTTAATTCCAGAGAGTTTACCAGCAATAATTTCAGGATTAACTGTTACAGCAATTGCGTTAGTAGGATCAACAGCGATGGCAGGTGTTATTGGAGCTGGGGGATTAGGTAACTTAGCTTATTTAGATGGATTCCAACGTAATAATAGTACTTTAACATTTGTTGCAACAGTGTTAATTTTAATCATTGTATTTGTAATTCAAATTCTTGGGGATACTATCATTAGAAAGTAGATAAAAAGATAAAATTTTTAACATTGTATTAAAAATTGTATAATAATGAAGTAGCCTATATACTAGAGAGATATTCTTTAGTATATAGGTTGCTATCAATAAATTTAAATGTTAAAAATGATATAAATCTTTATTTTATCAATAGTAGAGTATATTTTAAGAATTGTTTTTAAAAGTTATATATACAAAAATAGTTTTTAAAATAGAGATTTAAAAACTATATTTAATATAAAAATTATTGTATTTAAATTTTGAATTATGTCAAATTTTTATGTTTTTTATTATTATTTTAAAGTATATTTCATGCTATATTTTCAGTAATTAGAGATATTTTATTTTCATATTTTTCAGTATGTAAATGTGAAAATATTTCATATAATTGATTGCAAAAGAAAAGGTTTTTCTTGATTTTCATTATTTGTAATAAACTAAGGTTACATTTAAAATCAGTTATACAACAAAGGTCGACCTGTAATAAAAATAAAGAGGTACAAAATTATGCAAACAATATCCAACTCCCCAACCCGTAAACAGGGGGTTCTCATGTTTACAATACTTATTACTGCTTATGTAGTATTCGCTACAAATTGGGTAGGAGGTTCAACTTTATCTAAACAAATAACAGACTATTATTTTAATGGTGAGAAGGTTTCTCCGATAATATCTGAAGTTGTAAACTACACATAACCATTTCAAGAATTATTGCAGATTTACTAGCTGCATTTATATTAATCAAATTACATCCGAAAGAAAGCAGCTATGATTTCATTATTTTGCTTGTGTTTTTCATTTTTGCAATATTTACACATAGTTATTGGCTATATACAATATCTAGAATGATAATGGGATTTGGTGGTTCTATGATAATTGTATTTATAAACTCATTTGTTGCAAAAATTCATTCCTAATGATAAAAATTATTACTAGTACAATTATTACGGCAGCTTACAATATTGGTGCTGCTTTGGTTTAATTTTATTTTTATTATTTAAAAAGTATTTTGTAATAGACTGGAGATATACGATGATAGGATTTAGTATTTTTCAGTATAATACTTCTTGCCTTTTGGATCTTATTTTCTCGTGATTTTGAGCCAACTGTTACATGGAAACACCCAAATCATTTTGTGTATGAATCTCTTATGAGATCAAAAGAAGCTATACATCAGGTTGAAGAGAAAAAATACACTTATGCTGATGGTTTTAAAAGATAAATTTATTTACATATTTTCATTAGGATTTGGTGGTTTTTATTCTTATATGTTATGCCACTGGTATCTTTACCTAGGTAATAACAGAACATGCAAATAATCCGCACTTTAAACCGGAAGTAATGATATTAACTGTTACAATTGGAGGATTATTTGGAACTTTATTTAGTTTGTTGGTTACAAGACGTTTAGATTTTCGAAGAAAGCCGTTTTTAATGATTCATGGAGTATTAATGATAGGGTTTATAGCAATCGGACTTCTTTGTGTTTCTAACAATGTTATTATCTCATATATAATGTTTGCTTTATCAGGTTTCTTCATGTATTCTCAATATCCAATATATTTAAAACATTCCATATGAATTACCCTAAAATGAATTCTAAGAGACTAACAATAATGTTTGGAATATTTTGGGCTTTTGGATATGCGATCTACACTTTATTTAATTTTTCATGGAGTTTAGTATTGAATCATATGGGATATAATGCATCTCTAATATTCTACTTAGTGGGAAGTCTAACCTATATAATATTTGTTGCTGAATTTTCCTGAGACAAGACCTAAAACTAGTAACATTAAACTAAAAATATTTGGTATCAATGTAGTTATCTAATATATTATTACATTTCTAACTTATATATTCATAATAGTGTAGTAACTTATGATTACTATGCTATTATTTTTGAAATTCATATATTATAAATAAATGTTAATTATTGAATATGAAAAAATTGAAAAATATTGATGTTTTACGAATAATTAGCATCAAAAATAGGTTAAAAACTCAAAAATGTGGTAAAATAGTAAAGACTGTATAAAAATAGTAGAATTTATAAAATAAAAAATAAAAGGAGTTAAATTTATGGTTATTCAATGGTTCCAGGGGCATATGGCCAAGGCAACAAGAGAAGTGAAAGAAAAACTAAAAATTAGTAGATATAGTTTTTGAACTAGTAGATGCACGTTGCCCACTTTCTTCTCACAATATGTACTTAGATGAAGTAGTAAAAGATAAGAAGAAAAATAATTATATTTAATAAAAATAGATTTATGTGATAGAGCTGAAAACAGCAAAATGGAAAATTTACTTTGAAAATAAAGGGTATACTGTAGTATATACTGATGCGAAAAAAATAGTAATAATTTAAATAAAGTAATTGATAAAGCGAAAGAAGAATTAGCAGAAAAATAGCTCGCCAAGTTGCAAAAGGAATTAAAACCAAGAGCAATCAGATCAATGGTAATAGGTGTACCTAACGTTGGTAAATCGACGTTTATAAATAAACTGATTAAGAAAAATGTAGCTAATACTGCTAATAAAACCTGGTGTTACTAAAAACAACAATGGCTAAAATTAAACAAAGATATAGAATTATTAGATACTCCAGGAATACTTTATGCCAAAGTTTGATAATCAAGAAATTGGTAAAAATTAAAGCTTAATTGGTTCTATAAAAGATGACATTACTCCACTTGACGATGTTAGTTTATACTTAATAGAACTTTTTAAAAGAAAATTATTTAGAAAATCTAAATAACCTATATAAGATAAATGTTAATAGTGATGATGAAAATGTATTTATCATGGAAAAAAAGTAGCTGAAAAAGATTTAAAAATCGGTGGAGATTATGATTACGATTCAACAATTAAGTTGTTAATTCAAGATTTTTAGAACACAAAAAAATTTTGGACTTATTACTTTGGATAATTATAATGATTTATTATAGAAATGAGGAACAAAATGAAAAATTAGTGAGGTAAAAGAACTCTTAAACCAAGAAGTCATTTCCGAGGAAATGTTAAATGAACTAAAAAGATGAAAGAACTGGAGTTCAAAAATTACTATTAAGTTATGCTAAAAGCAAGAGAAAAACTTTTTATAAAAAGAGTATGAAAAGAAATCATTTTACGAGAATAAATGTTATAATAATGGATGTAAGTATATTTGCGGAATAGATGAAGTTGGTAGAGGGACCACTTGCAGGCCCAGTAGTTGCTGCAGCGGTAATTTTAAGAAAAGACTAGCTATTTCGAAGGATTAAATGATTCAAAGAAATTATCTGAGAAGAAACGTGAAGAACTGTATGAACAAATAAAAAAAGAAGCTGTTGCTTATGCTATTTGTGAAGTAGATAATACAGAAATCGAGAAATATAATATTTACAATGCTGCACGTATAGCAATGCAAAGAGCAGTGGAACAGCTAGAAGTTAAACCGGACTTTTTACTTATAGATGCCATGCCATTTGAAAATTATCCTATCCCTAATTTTAGTATGGTGAAAGGTGATGAAAAGAGTGTTTCAATTGCTGCCGCATCGGTAATAGCAAAAGTTTATCGAGATAATTTAATGAAGGAATATGCCCAAAAATATCCTTATTATGATTTTGAAAATAATGCAGGATATGGAACAAAGAAACATCTAGGAGGCTTAAAAGAGTATGGTGTTACCCCTATACATAGAAGAGACTTCAGAACCAATAAAATCAATGATACAAGGAGGAAAACATGAGTAATAATGAAATGAGTATTTGCAAAAATTTACATAATAGCAAGAAAAATAATGGACAAGTGTCTAAGAAAAAAATAATACTAGACCAAACAATTCAAAAATCGTTGCTAAAAGAGCAACTAAATAACTCAAAACAAGTAGTAAAGAAAATTAATAATGTAAATAGAGATAAATCTCAACAAAATAAATCTAAAAATTAGCTAAAATTCGTATTACTCCACTAGGAGGGTAGAAGAAGTAGCCAAAAATATGTATATGGTTGAAATTGGGGACGAAATTTACGTTCTTGATGCGGGGTTAATGTTCCCAGAAACAGAAATGATAGGTATTGATGCGGTTATTCCTGATATTAGTTACTTAGTACGTAATAAACAAAAATCAAAGGGTTGTTTTTATCTAATGGACACGTGAGTTCAATGGGGGCTGTTCCATATATTATAGATAAATTAAAATGCCCTGTTTACGGATCAAAACTTACAATTGATTTATTGAAAAATCACCTTAAACAACTAGGTATTAAAAAGAAGAATTAAGTTTTTATTATGTAAAAGATAATAATAAATATGATTTCAATAATGCTAGTGTTACATTCTTCAAGACTACATATTCAATGCCTGATTCTTTAGGTATTTGTATTGAAACAAATCAAGGTAATATTGTTTTATACTGGTGAGTTTAAATTCGACCAATCAGTAAGTAAAAGAATATAAATCTGATATTGTAAAAATTAGTACATTAGGTCAAAAAGGTGTGCTTGCTTTTACTAAGTGATTCAAGTAATGCTAACGTTAAAGGATATAATGTTCCTGAAAAATGAAGGGCAGAACAAATTGACAATGCATTTTTATCAAGCTAATAAACGTATTATTGTAACATGTTATGCTTCTAACTTTTTAACAATTTCTCATATTGTAAGAGCTGCTTTGGCACAAAATAGAAAAATTTTACTTTTTAGGTCAAGCTATTGGAAGATCTATCAATACTGCAAGAAATATGAATTACTTACAAATTGAAGACAGTAATTTAATTTCATTTGAAGAGTTAAAAATTATCCACAAAATGAAGTATGTATACTTTCATCTGGAGATCAAGGAGAGCTAATTGAGGCAATGAAGAATATTGCCGAGATTGCTGGAATTCAAATTGAATCTGGTGATACAATTATGATTGCTGCAACACCATCTCCAAATATGGAAGTAATGTTATTCCAAACATTAAACTTACTAGTTAAACTTGGAGCAAATGTTGTAACTGCTTCTAAACGTCTACATGCTGCGAGCCATGCTACCAAAGAAGAGTTGAAAATGATGTTAAATATGCTAATGCCTAAGACACTTTATTCCAGTTCAAGGAGAATTTAGAAATCTTCGTAAACATGCTGAAATTGCTGCTGAAACAGGTGTAGCTACTGAAAATATTCATATCTTATCTAAAGGAACAACTTTAGAAATCAGTGGAAGTAAATCGAAAACACTTCAAAATAACGTTCCGGTAGGGAATATACTAGTTGATGGTCGTGGAATTGGTGATGTGAAGATAGTGTATTAAAAGACAGAAAACTACTTTCTAACGACGGGATTTTCGTGAGCATCATATGCAATTAGTAAAAAGAGAAAAACTTTTAGTAGGTAAAACCAGTAATTCAAACAAAAGGTTTTGTCTATGTTAAGAAGAGTATGGAATTGATTAAAAGAAGCTGAAGAAAAAGTAATTGAGTACTTAGAAAAACAATCCAATCAAGAGTATTAGAGAATGTGCTGCTTTGTTAAAAGCAGAGATAAGAAGTATGTTATCTAGCTTACTAGTATGACAATACTAAGAGAAAAACCAAATAATAATAATTAACTTTTCATTAGTTTAATAATGAAAATATAACGGGAAATTATAATAGGGAACAATTCGAACAGTGTATTAAACATTTAATTTAATGCCTCCTATTGTTCCCGTTTTTTTAGTCTATTAAAAGGGGTGAAAAATGTCTAAAGTTATTGCTCATATTGATATGAATTGCTTTTATGCAAGTGTAGAAGAAAAATATAATCCTGAATTGAAAGGTAAACCTTTAGCAATAGCAGGAGAAGTGAAGACTAGGCATGGAATAATAGTAACCTCTAACTATGAGGCAAGAAATTTAGGGATAAAAACAACTATGCGAGTTGGAGATGCTAGAAAAATATATCCAAATATAAAAAAATTCTTCGACCAGATATGCCTAAGTACCAACAAGAATCCAAGTTGATTTTTGATTTAGTTCGGGAATATACGGATAAAAATCGAGATAGTATCTGTGGATGAGGCCTATATAGATTTAAGTGATTTTTCATGAGCCAATAAAAGGTAATAGCCACAATACAAAGAAGAATCTACAAACAATTAGGGATGCCTTCATCAGTAGGGATTTCATTTAATAAATTTTTTGCGAAGATGGGTTCGAATTTGAAAAAACCTCTCGGATTCTCGATTATAAATAAAAAAAATTATAAAGATATTCTTTGGAATCTAGATATAGGAGAAATGCATGGTTGTGGTAAAGCCTCAACTAAAAAGCTTAAGAAGATTGGAATTAATACAATTGGCGATGTTGCGGTAGCAAATGAGGTAATTCTTCATAGCTTACTTGGTGTTCAAGGTTTGAGGTTGAAAAACAAGGCTAATGGAGAAGGTAATAGTGAGCTTAAGTATACAGTTGATAGAAAATCAATTGGAAATTCAAAAACATTCACAAAATGATTTAATAGATGAAGATGACATTTTAAAAGAAATAAAAATTATCTGAAAAAGTTAGTTCGAGAGTACAATCACGTAACTATGTTTGGAAATAATATTTCAATAATGGTAAGATTCAGTGATTTTTAAAACAATTACGAGATCTAAAAAAATTCCGGAATTTGTATCTAGTACAAATGATATTTTTAGTTATGCATGGGAATTATTATTGGAACATTATGATTTCACACAAGGAGTTAGGTTGCTTGGAGTGTCATTAAATGATATTAAAAATCAAAGGAATTAAAGGTGCAACTTGATATTTTTGATAAAAAGATTATAAAGAAGAACAGAAACTAAGAAAAGCTTTCTAAAAAGTTAAAAGCTGAATTTGGTGATAATATAATAACTGATTTTGCAAACTTTGATAAAAAGTAAATCTGTTATTACAACAAGTTTTAGTAAAGGATTTTCTTGATTAATAAAAAGGAGAAAAGAGATGTTAGCGATTAATAAAAGATTAAAATTAGTAGCTGAATATGTTGAAAATCGAAGATTGGCAGACATTGGTAGTGATCATGCATATCTACCTATTTATTTAGCTAAAAAAACAATAAAATAGATTATGCTGTGGCTGGAGAAATAGTAGAAGGTCCACATAAGGTTTCTATAAAAAAATGTTCAAGAAGAAAAATTTAGTAGGAACTATAGATTGTCGTAAAGCAGCTGGACTTGATGCTATAGAATTAAGTGATAATATTGAGTAATAACAATTTGCGGAATGGGTGGAAAGTTAATTGCTGATATACTAGAAAAAGGAAAAGAAAAATTAGCTAATAAACCGAATCTTGTCTTACAACCTAATGTTGGTGAAAACTTTGTTAGAGAAAAAATTACAAGAATTAGGATATGAAATAACCGCTGAAAATATTATTGAAGAAGATGGACACATTGTATGAGATTATAGTGGCTAAAACCAGGAGTCATGAATTTATCTGAAGATGAAATTAACTTTTGGAAAATATTTATTAATAGAAAAAAATGATTTATTTGTAAAAACAAAAATTAGAACTTTCAAAAATTGAGTATATTTTAAATCAACTTGAAAAAAGCGACAGAAGTTCAAGAAAAGTAAAAGTAGAAGAGTTTAAAGGTAAATATAAAAAATATTAGAAATCATATCTTAGATAATTTTCAAAAAAGGAGGGAAGATATGTTACAGTCTTTGCGTAATGAAAAAGAAGCTAAAAATTTATTGAATTTCAGTATAAAAATAGCTAAGAGTATGTTGGCATATGGGAGCAGAGGTATATAGGGTTGAAGATACTGTAAATAGGATTTACAAATCATTCGATAATATAAAAGCTGCTAATAGCTTAGTAACATATAATTTTGTTATTGTCTCATTTATTTATGACGATAATACCTATACTGCAATGAGAAGGGTTGTATTAGGTGATCGTGATTTAGAGAAAATTGCACTTTTGAATGATATTTCAAGAAAAATGGTAATGGGTGGTTGTACTCTAGAGTATGCTTTTAAAAAGATGAAAGAAATAAAATCGAGAAAAAGATATTCAACTTTATCAGTTATAACAGCGTTAACATTATCAGCGCCATTTTTCGCAATAATGTTCGGAGGAACATTTAAGGATAGTTTATTCGCCTTCTTTATCATGGCCATTGAAGCTATGTTCTTAATTTTAACCGCAAAATATAAACTAACGTCTTTTGTGAGCAACTTTTTAGGTGCATTTATAGCCACTATATTGGTTATGGTGTTAAATAAGTTTTTCTTTATTCATAATCCTTTTAGTATAATTATTGTAAGTTTGATGCCACTTGTCCCAGGAGTACAGGTTACAAATGCTGTTCGTGATTTTATGGCTGGTGATTATCTGTCTGGAATGATAGGAATACAAGCTGCAATTTTCGTGTCCACTGCTATCGCACTTGGAGTAGTAATGGGATTAAAATTAGTATAAGGAGAAATTTATGGAAAATAGTGTTTTTATACAGTTTATAGCAGGTTTTGTAGTCAGTATAGCTTTTGCAATTTTCTTTAATGCTCCTAAACGATCATTATTTACTTGTGGACTTATTGGTGCTATCGGTTGGTTAGTTCAGGTAGTAACTAATTTGTTATTAACGGATGTTGTAGTAAGTAGTTTTTGGGTGCGGTATGCGTAGGAATATTATCAACGAATGCATCTAGAATTTTAAAAACTTCCAGCTACTATATTTATTTATACAGGGATGGTACCGTTAGTTCCTGGATATGGTATGTATAATACAATGCAAAATATTGTGACCAAAAATTATGGTGTAGCTTCAAAAGTAGGGATTGAAACAATTCTTCAAGCAGGAGCAATTGCTATGGGGATTTTATTAGCATCAGTATTTTCAGCTTCAATCCAGAGGGTAAAAATACAAAGAAAAACGATAAAAGTGTTATAATAATATTATGAATATATAAAAAGGAGATTATTATGGAATATATTTTATATTTTTGCAGAAACTTGTCCAGATACTGCACCATTTAAAGAAAAATTATCAGAATTGGGGATAACTTATAAAGAAGTAGAAGTTATGACTTCATTAAAGAATTTCAAAGAGTTTTTATTCGTTAGAGATACATATTCACAATTTGAAGGTATAAGAGGAAATATGAAGATAGGAATACCTTGTTTAGTAATAAATGATAGAGAATGTATATTAGAATTAGACGAATTAGCTAAGTTAAAAATAATAAATATTAAGTAAACTTCAAAATAGCATTTCTAGACTAGAAGAGGATGACTCAAAAAATTGTGATTTCGGAGAAGCAAGATTTTTGTCGAGTCACCCTCATAAATAGGATTGACTAGTTTGGGGTTTATTTTATAAATTTTATTAATCCCTTGATTTTTATATTTTAAATTTGATATAATTAAAAAAATGCTAGGTGGGGAGTTAGCGGTGCCCTGTACTTGCAATCCGCTTTAGCAAGACCGAATACCGAGATGCGGGTAGAATAGGGAATGTCGAGTTTAACACGTGATGTTGAGACTGAGGCACCTTACGACGCAATACTTATGAACCATGTCAGGTCCGGAAGGAAGCAGCATTAAGTAAGTCTATTGTGGGTGTGAGTTTTTGTTGAGGTTGAGTTGGCGATTAGACTAACGGTTTTTAATCTATTCAAGTCTCGGTTGCATATAGTATAAATCGATGATATCTAAAAAGTAAATTGCTTTTTGGATGTGTGAAAAAGAAAAAAATATATAAAGGAGAGGACATATGTATCAAGGGAAAAACTTTTCTGAAAGAGCAAGAATTTTTTGTTAATTTATTACTACCAGTTTTAGTTTATCAAGTGATCTCATATTCATCAGGAATGATTGGGACGTTTATGGCGGGGCACTATAGTCCTACGGATTTAGCTGGTGTAAGTATGGGAGTTAATATTTGGAATCCAATTATGTATACTTTAAATGCGATTGTTTTAGCATTAATTCCGATAGTTTCACAATTAATAGGAAAAATAAAGAAGAAGATATTCCTACAATTGTTAGACAGTTTTTATATATAGCTGTAATAATAAGTATAATTCTAGTTGTTGGATTAAATACGTTAGCTACAACCGATTGTTGATCGATTAGGTATGGATAGTAGCATAGCAGAAATAACAAAAAAATATCTGTTTTATGAAAGTTTTGGAGTGCTATCAATCTTCTTGTATGTAGTTTTACGTTCGTTTATAGATAGTTTAGGATTGACCAGATTATCGATGATAATGATGATAGTGTCTGTACCTATAAAATGTATTTTTTTCGCGTATAGTTTCATTTTTTGGGAAGTTTGGTATGCCCTGAACTTGGTGGAGCTGGAAATGCTATTGCTGTTTCAGTAACGTATACAGTATTATTTTTCATTGCATTATTTATAGTACTAACAAATCCTAAAATTAATAAGTATAAAATATTTGAAAAAGAAAAATTAGATTTGAAAAAATGGGGAGAGATATTTAAGTTAGGAATTCCTATAGCAATAGCTACAGCTTTAGAAACAGTTGTCTTTTCTACATTATCTTTAATGGTATCACGTTTTGATACGACAGTCATTGCTTCTCACCAAGCTGCATTAAACTTCTCTGGTTTCTTATATACTCTGCCAGTTAGTGTTGCAAATACAGCGACAATTATAATTGCATTCCATGTAGGAGCTAAGGATTATAAAATGGCAACTGAGTATACGAAACTAACGGTAATAATGGGAACAATATTTTCTAGTATAGCTGGATTAATCGTATTGTTATTTGATACGAAAATTCCTTATTTATATACTAGTGATAGTGGTGTAATAACTTTAACTGCTGAGCTATTATTGTTTGCAATTGGTTTTGCTATTTGTGACTCATTTGCCTCTGCACTAGCAGGAGTACTACGTGGATATAAAAAAGTTGTACCTATATGTGTGGTAATGTTTATTGGTTATTATCTGGTAGGTATTCCTTCAGCATACTACTTTGTTTTTAAACAAGGTATTGGTATAGAAGGTTTATGGATAGGTTGGATAATAGGTCTTGCAGTTTACGCTTTAGGTGTATTATTTTATTATCTATATATGAGAAGAGAAATTAAGAAAAAATAAAATTAGCTAAATAATATAAAGGATTTTCGCAATAATAGTGGTTATTGTGAAAATCTTTTTTCACTTATATAATCACTTGACTATTCATTTGAAAGACTATATAATATCATTGTTAAAAACTAGATTATAAGGAGACAGATATTTGAACAAAAGTATATCCAAAAATGGTCTGAATTACCTAATCTTGATTTATATTTGGATCAAGTTTTGTTGTATGTTAATCAACTAGATAGTTCTTGCATTATAGATGATGATAAAGGATTAACATCAGCAATGATTAATAATTATGTTAAAAAATGGTCATTTAGAAAAACCAATAAAGAAAAAGTATAATCGAAAAACAATTAGCAAGATTAATAGTAATTACATGTTTAAAAATGTATTTTCAATTCAGGAAATAAGTAAAACTATAAATAGTTTAACGGAAGAAGAGAGTTCGAAAATTATGTATAACAATTTTTGTTATGTGTATAGAATGGTGAAATGAGAGACGGATTACCAGAAGTTATAGTTGCAGCTTGTGATACAGTTAGATTATATAAAAAGACTCATGATTTAATAGAAAAAAACAAAATAATACACTTGAGGTAAATTATGGAGTGGAAGATAGTAGTAGATACTGCTTGTGATTTTAGAGAAATTCCTAATAAAGCAGAAAATATCTCTTATGAGCGAGTACCATTTTCATTGCAAATAGAAGATAAGGTATATGTAGATACTTTGGATCTAGATATTGATGAAATGATGAGAGTGATGTATGCTAGCTCTGAGCCAGCAAGATCGGCGTGTCCTAGTCCAGAAGTTTATTTATCAGCATATAGAGGTGCAGATAATGTAATAGTTTTAACTTTAACTGGTGGGATGTCAGGGAGTTATAATAGTGCAGTAATTGGTGGGAAGATGTTGAAAAGAAGAAAAATGAAAATGTTAATATCCATATAGTAAATACTCATTCTGCTGGTGGACAAAATGACTTGTTTCTTCTTAAGATAAACGAATTAATTAAAGAAGGACTATCTTTTGCTGAAGTAGTCGAAAGAATGAATGATTATCAAAGAAATACAAAACTTATTTTTTCTTTAGAAAAAGTGGATAATCTTGTGAAAAATGGACGTTTATCTAAGTTAGCTGCTGCAGTAGTAGGGTTATTGAATATGCGTATGGTGGGAGAAGCGAGTTCAGAGGGGACTTTACATTTACTGCATAAAGTACGTGGTGAGAAAAAGGCCATCTCAACTGTAGTTGATGAGATGATTAAAGCTGGGTATAAAGGTGGAAGAGCTGTAATTACTCATAGAAATAATAAAAATATTTGTAAAAAAATAGAAGAAAAATTAAAAAGAAAAATTTTCTGAAGTAGAATTTATTGTTGTTCCTACATCCGGAATCTGTAGTTTTTATGGAGAAGAAGGTGGCATGCTTTTAGGATACGAAATATAAGTTATACTTTCAAAAATTTAATTACTTTTTAATAAAAAAAGAGAAGAAGTGTTTGTAAAATATGAACACTTCTTCTTTTTTAATAAATTTAACTAACTCTGTTTTAGCTCTTTTTACGTTTTCGAAACTTCCCAATTAAAAACCAGTCCCTTGACCACAAAGACTGAAGAATATATAACCTAAAACCATAGATAAGAATATCAAAGTTTAAAAATAATTAAACAAGATATTATATAAAAATTCCTATAATAAATGAGAAAATATAGCTAAAGTCTTCTTTATTATATGCATATAGAAATGATATTAGAAAACTAATAACAGGATATAGGATAATTAATAATAAAATTATCATCCCTGATCTATTTGATATAAAATAAGAACTCAGAGGGAGTATTATAAATAAAAAGAAAGAAAAAAATTAAATATGGTACTTTTTCTAAAAATTTCTTCATCATCTGCCTCCTAATTATAGTGTTATTCTATCATATATTGGTGTGAAAAAACAATAAAGAAATAATTATTATTCAAGCTATAAAATTGAAAACACTTTCTGAATGTGATATTATGAAATTACTATAGAATGAGAGGAGATAATACAATGAAATTTTTATAGATACAGCAAATGTTGAAGATATTAGAAATGCTAATGAATTAGGGGTAATTTGTGGGGTAACTACAAATCCATCATTAATCGCAAAAGAAGGACGCGACTTTAAAGAAGTAATCAAGGAGATTACATCAATAGTGGATGGTCCTATTAGTGGGGAAGTAAAAGCAACTACTACTGATTGGAAGAATATGATAGAAGAAGCAAGAGAAATTGCGAAGATCCATCCGAATATGGTTGTTAAAATTCCGATGACTGAAGATGGTTTGAAAGCTGTAAATGTACTAAAAAAAGAGGGCATTAAAACAAATGTTACTTTAATTTTTAGTCCAACACAAGCTTTATTAGCAGCTAGAGCTGGTGCAACATATGTTTCTCCATTTTTAGGTAGATTAGATGATATTTCACAGAATGGGTTATTGTTGATTGAAGAAATAGTTGAAATTTTTGCTAATAACGATATTGATACACAAATTATTGCAGCAAGTGTAAGAAATCCAATTCATGTTACTGAATGTGCTAAATTAGGATGCGATATTGCTACTGTTCCTTATTCTGTAATTAAACAAATGGTTAAACATCCATTAACTGATATTGGAATAGAAAAAATTCAAACAAGATTACTATAAAGTATTTGGTGAGTAATCGATAGAAGTAGTTTACGTAATATAAAGTTATATTTCTTTTAAAAAATTTAAAAATTTACACTTTTATACTAGAAATATTTATAAAGTAATGTTATAATATATTTTGTTGTATGAAAAAGTTGTTAAGATTAAATTTTATAGGAGGTTATATTAATGCGCGTAAATGTAACATTAGCTTAGTACAGAATGTGGTGATAGAAACTACATTACTAAAAAAAGAACAAAAGAAATAATCCAGACCGTATTGAACTTAAAAAAATACTGTCCAAGATTAAAAAAAGTGACTTTACACAGAGAAACTAAATAATAAGTTAGAGAAGCCTTAAAAGTATCAACGTTTAAGGCTTTTTGTTTTGCCACTTGAATGCCATTTGAATGCCAAATTTCATAAAATAAAAAATCCGTCAGTAATTCAATCACTGATGGATGAGAGCATTGAGCTCTAGTTATGATTTGCGATAGATACAATTAAGTATCTATGTTAGTAATTATATTGTATATTGTAAATAGGGATGAAAAGTCAAATTTATTTTGTCTATAGTAGTAATGTGTCTATCTTCGTATATGTATCCTTATCAAAATTTCGTTTATCAAACCTTTTTATTCTGTATATTATTTAGTTACTGGGACTTCGAAAGTAGCATTTTCCATTTTTACCATCTTTATCGAATTGTGTAAAAGAAATTTTAATTTTGTCACTTTCACACTTAAACCGTATCCCATAGCAGATTCTGAAATTGCACCAACTGGAGTAGGTTCAGGGATATTTTGAAGAATTAACTGGATAAATTCTAGCCTCATTTTTCTGCTCCATCAATAACTGTTCTAGGAGCTAAAAATAGATCTTGATATTCATTTTTAAAAACCCTAAGTTCTCATAAGTATATTTTTATGATAACTACTTGTGCTATTTTATCTTTTGATATGTTTACTTCTATCTTTGAGTAGTTTTAACCTCTGTTATTTTTTTAATCTCCATTGACCATCTACAATCCATTCTTCATTAAGGCTGTATACTTTATCTGACGAATTTTGCATTTTTTTGTTGTTGCTCTATTTTCTGCTGTAGATTTACTTTGTCTAATTAGATCGCGTTTAAATAATGAACACCCACTTAGAATTACAGAAGCTGATAATAAAACTGTAAATAGTAATTTAGATTTCATATTTTCCTTCTCCTAATCGATAATGTTTAATTTTTATAAAATATCTTGAATTACCTCTATATAAAAAAATTATATAATACTAGAATAGGGCTGGTCAATATATGTTAATTACATTTTTAAATTTTAGCATTAGGGATAAAATTTATAGCTTATTGCAAAAAAATACCTTTTACAAATTAAAAGAAAAAAATATTATACTATATATTATCCAATTGAAAAATATTGTTAATTTTTTTCTATAGATATTTCTTATTTTTCAAAATAATTCTTTAGTAAAGCTAACAAAAATTAGAAAATTTTAAAAAAATAAAAAAATTAAAAAGTTGTTGACAAACTATAATATCTATTATATAATTAATACATAAGTTAATAACAAATATTTATGCGGGTGTAGTTTAGTGGTAAAACCTCAGTCTTCCAAACTGATGTTGTGAGTTCGATTCTCATCACCCGCTCCATTTTTTTATTTAGAGATTTTTTTCCACAGTAGCTCAGTTGGTAGTAGCATCTGACTGTTAATCAGAGGGTCGCAGGTTCGAGTCCTGCCTGTGGAGTAAAGTACGGCTGTGTATGCAGCCGTATATTTTTGTTTAAAAATCTCGCTAAATATTATTATCATAGGAAAAAAATTATGTTATAATAGTTCATGGTATATGAACTTTTATCAAGTTGAATTTTATATAGTTTAAAAAGTTGAAATTTAAGAAAAATAAAGAGAATTTGTATAGGAGATTTTTATGTTTTTAGATGAGGTAAAAATATTCGTCCGATCAGGTGATGGTGGGAATGGATTAGTAGCATTTAGAAGAGAAAAGTATGTTCCAAAAGGTGGGCCAGCAGGTGGTGACGGTGGACGTGGAGCAAACGTTGTATTTATAGTTGATGAAGGTTTAAGAACTTTCATGGATTATCGTTACCAAAAGAAATTCGTAGCACCTAATGGTGAGAACGGAATGAGTAAAGGTATGCACGGTAGAAAATCTAAAGATTTATACTTAAAAGTACCACCTGGAACTGTAATTCGTGATACTGATACTGGAGAAGTATTAGCAGACTTAGTAGAACACGAGCAAGAAGTAGTAGTAGCTCGCGGAGGGCGTGGTGGACGTGGAAACTGTCGTTTCGCAACACCTTCAAACCCAGCGCCAGAAATAGCTGAAAATGGTGAACCAGGAGAAGAAAGAAATCTTACATTAGAATTAAAACTTATGGCGGATGTAGGTCTTGTCGGATTCCCTTCTGTTGGTAAATCAACATTATTATCAATAACATCAAAAGCAAAACCAAAAATTGCTGATTATCACTTTACAACATTAGCACCAAATCTTGGAGTAGTAGAAACAAAAGATCACAGAAGTTTTGTTATGGCTGACCTTCCAGGATTAATCGAAGGAGCTAGCCAAGGTGTAGGTCTTGGGCACCAATTCTTACGTCACATCGAAAGAACAAAAGTTATTGTCCATGTAGTAGATATGTCAGCAACTGATGGACGTGATCCATATGAAGATTATAAAATTATTAACCAAGAGTTAGCAGAGTACAACATGAGACTTTTAGAAAGACCTCAAGTAGTGGTAGCTAACAAGATGGATATTCCAGTTGCGAGTGAAAATCTTAAAGAATTTAAAAAACAATTAGAAAATGACGGTGAAGATGTAGATATCGTTGAAATTTCTGCATTTACACGTAGTAATATAGATAATTTACTTTATAAAGTAAGTGATATTCTAGATAACACAGATCCAAATACGTTATATGAACTTGATACTGAAGAAGAAAGTATGGAAAACAGAGTTCTTTATAAACATAAACCTAAGGATGAAACATTCAAGATTACTCGTGATGACACGGGTGCTTATGTAGTAAGTGGACCTGGTATCGAACGTGCATTCTTAATGACTGACTTTCAACCGTGATGCTTCTGTTAGACGTTTTGCTCAACAAATGCGTTCTATGGGTGTAGATGATGCTTTACGTGAAAGAGGATGTAAAAACGGTGATACGGTTAAAATTCTTAAAGGTGAGTTTGAATTCGTAGAGTAGGAGATAACCACTGTGGATAAAGAAAAAGTTTATTATATAATTAGAGAAGATGTATTGCCAGAAGCTGTAAAGAAGACGTTGGCGATGAAAAAAGCTTTAGAAGAAGATTCGAAATTATCAATTTTAGAAGCTTCTAAAAGATTTGATTTAAGTAGAAGTGCATTTTATAAATATAAAGATACAATTTTTTTCCTATTCAAGATGTGAAAAAGACAATCAATTCTATCATTGTCTATTGATGTTGATGATATTCCAGGAATATTAGGTAAAATTTTAGCGGTTGTTAATGAAGAGAAGTGTAGTGTTCTTACTATTCACCAAACAGTACCGATTAATGCAAAAGCTACGATAATTATTTCTTTAGAGCTAAGTTCAGGTGATATAAATATTGAAAAAAATTAAATAAACGAATTAAAGATCTTGAGTTTGTTAATTCAATTAAAGTAATTGGTTTAAGCATGTAAAAGATAGTTTAATAAATATTAAATGTAGGAGAACAGAGTAGGGAAGTCAGTTTCTATAGCTGTTCTCCTTTTTATTTTAGAAAGGTGAATTATGCAAAAAAATGATATATTCGAAGGGAAAGTTATAGATTATACCCACGATGGTCTTGGTGTAGTTAAAATTGATAATTTTCCGATTTTTATTGAAGATGTTATAGAAGGTGAAGTAATCGAGTTTAAGATAATTAAATTAAAGAAAAATCTTGGTTATGGAAAAGTTCTTAATATTATTGAAAGTTCTAAAAATAGAGTAGATGGTATTCCCAAAACTTCAGGGGCGAATTTAGTTCATATGAACTATGAAGAACAGTTGAAGTTTAAAAAGAAAAAAGTTCAAAATGTTATGGATAAAGCTCTTGGAAAAGATTCTATCGAAGTATTAGATACGCTAGGAATGGAAGATGGATACCATTATCGTAATAAATCTGTGATTCCAGTACAAAAAGTTAATGGCGAAGTTAAGATGGGGTATTATAAACCACGAAGCCATGATGTTGTTAATATAGAAAAATGTTTTATTCAATATGACGAACATAATGTATTGATGAATAAATTACGTAGTCTAATCTCAGAGCTTAACTTATCTGTTTATGATGAAAACAATCACTCAGGTGCTATTAGACATATTATGTTTAGAACAAATACCCTGAAAAAGTGAAATTATGGTTGGTATTGTAGCGAAGGAGAAGTTTAATAAACTAGATGAATTTGTTGAAAAAATATCTAAATTAGACGATAGAATTGTTAGTATTATGTTAAATATTAATGACAAGAAGACAAATGTAATCTTTGGTGATAAAACTGAAAAACTTTTTGGTAAAGACTACATAACTGACACGTTAGACGGAATAGAATTCAAGATTTCACTTCGTTCATTTCTATCAAGTAAATCCAGTTCAAACAGAGGTATTATATAGTAAAGCGTTGGAACTTGCAGAATTAAAAGAAACTGATACGATAATTGATGCTTACTGTGGTATTGGAACAATAAGTTTATTCGCAGCGAAGAAAGTTAAGAAAGTATATGGTATTGAAATAGTAGAAGCGGCTGTTTTAGATGCTCGCGAAAATGCTAAAAATAATAATATAACTAATGCAGAGTTTTTACTAGGTAAAAGTGAAGATGTAATTAAAAAAATTAATCTCACAAAATGTGAAATTAGATGCAGTTATCGTTGATCCACCACGTAAAGGGATGTGAGGAAAGTTTCTACGTGATCTTGAGCTTCAATGGGATATAGAAAAAATAGTCTATGTTAGTTGTAATTCAGCAACATTAGCTAGAGATATGGAAATTATGAGAGGTCTAGGTTATAAACTAGGTGCAGTGCAACCTGTAGATATGTTCCCAGGAACGTATCATGTTGAGGCGGTAAGTTTGCTAGTCAAGGAGTAAAACGACGAAGATTAGCATTTACTTCCGCCCATGCGATAGCTGTCCGTGATTGACAAGTGCTAGCACGCAGACAGAACGGAGATAGCGAACCGCTGAGTGTGTCGCTCTGCTCGTAAAAGCTTAGAAACCTTTGAACGAAAGGGATAATGAAAGCCTTGATTGCAAGGCTTTTTGCTTTATGGTGGGTAAGTATCAGAGTGAGAAAATTTTTGGAATGAGTAGAAGTGATAGCTAGAAATTATCAGTTTCTATTTCCATTTACCCTGTGGGTACGTGTTTGTTTCCATTGACAAGGAGTTTGTGGGAATAGAAATGTACCCACCTTGTTTGAATCAAGTGAAGTGTAGTTGAAGGAAATCTGTTGAAAGCAATACTTCATTTTACCGAATAAGTAATAATTTAGGCAACTTCAAATCGATTAAAAAAAACTATTTTAAAGGTTAAGAGTAGACAAAAAAATTGTCCACTCTTTTTTTGCAAACTCAATTTATCAATAAATGAAATGAGGGAATGTAAAATGAAATATTTTGAGGTTGAGTTAGAAAAATCCTGATGAATTTTTTTAAAAACTACAAACAGAAGATTTTGTGAAAGCTAATCGCTTGCTACTAAGGAAGATAATCCAGAGCGTTACAGTCTATGAAGAAAAACTTCGTCATATCCTTTAAATCTGGCATCGAATTGGAAGTATGAGTCTCATTCCATAACTTTTTATATTGAACATATCATCTTGTTGTGTTATACTATAAATAGATATAAACAAAGATGTAGGAGGAACCGAAACTATGACAGCCTCAATGCGTTTAAGATAAGCTGGCAATAAAAAAAGCAGAATCTATACCCGATGATAGGCTTTTTTTGTTGTGCTTATTTATACGATATTGAGCATTCATTAGTTACGGTGAGGATATTGGTTATTTAACTATACCTTTATTTAACTATGTCTTTAATATGAATGTTTCCAAATTGTATGTATGCAGACCAAAAAGCCACATTGTGGGGTTTGGCCTGCATTTTTATTGCCTAGAATGCTATTCAAAAATAGAAATTCAAGCAAAAATAATATGCAGGAGATAATATAAATGGAAAAAAATACAACAATTGGAAACGAAAAATTTTATGCAATATGGGCAGGGCAAGCAGTATCATTAATCACTAGTGCCATCCTGCAAATGGCGATTATTTTTTACCTTACAGAAAAAACAGGATCTGCGATGGTCTTGTCTATGGCTTCATTAGTAGGTTTTTTACCCTATGCGATTTTGGGACCTGCCATTGGTGTGCTAGTGGATCGTCATGATAGGAAGAAGATAATGATTGGTGCCGATTTAATTATCGCAGCAGCTGGTGCAGTGCTTGCTATTGTTGCATTCTGTATGGAGCTACCTGTCTGGATGATTATGATAGTATTGTTTATCCGTAGCATTGGAACAGCTTTTCATACCCCAGCACTCAATGCGGTTACACCACTTTTAGTACCAGAAGAACAGCTAACGAAATGCGCAGGCTATAGTCAGTCTTTGCAGTCTATAAGCTATATTGTTAGTCCGGCAGTTGCAGCACTCTTATACTCCGTTTGGGATTTAAATGCTATTATTGCCATCGACGTATTGGGTGCTGTGATTGCATCTATTACGGTAGCAATTGTACGTATACCTAAGCTGGGTAATCAAGTGCAAAGTTTAGAACCAAATTTCATAAGGGAGATGAAAGAAGGAGTTGTGGTTCTGAGACAAAAACAAAGGATTGTTTGCCTTATTACTCTTAGGAACACTATATACTTTTGTTTATATGCCAATCAATGCACTATTTCCTTTAATAAGCATGGAACACTTTAATGGAACGCCTGTGCATATTTCTATTACGGAAATTTCCTTTGCATTTGGGATGCTAGCAGGAGGCTTATTATTAGGAAGATTAGGGGGCTTCGAAAAGCATGTATTACTAATAACAAGTTCATTTTTTATAATGGGGACCAGTTTAGCCGTTTCGGGAATACTTCCTCCAAATGGATTTGTAATATTCGTAGTTTGCTGTGCAATAATGGGGCTTTCGGTGCCATTTTATAGCGGTGTGCAAACAGCTCTTTTTCAGGAGAAAATTAAGCCTGAATATTTAGGACGTGTATTTTCTTTGATCGGAAGTATCATGTCACTTGCTATGCCAATTGGGTTAATTCTTTCTGGATTCTTTTGCTGATAAAAATCGGTGTAAATCATTGGTTTTTTTACTATCAGGTATTTTAATTATTGGCATTGCTATAGTTTGCCAAATGATAACTGAGGTTAGAAAAATTAGATTTAAAAATAAAACAATATTGGAGGAATATTTATGTATCTTATTTTCATGTAACTCTTCCTGCTAAAAATCGCAGGGTTTTCCCTGCATACAAGCAAAATGAAAGCATGCGATTATAGACAGGAGGAAATGTTATGGAATTAATATTAAAAAGCAAAAAGACATTCGTGTGGAATTCAAAGGACGCGATGTTTTAGATATAAATGAATTAGAAGTATATGATTATGACCGTATTGGTTTAGTAGGAGCAAATGGTGCTGGAAAAAGCACTTTACTCAGGGTACTTTTAGGAGAATTAACTCCCCAGGATGTAAAATGAATCGTCTGGGTGAACTTGCCTATATTCCCCAGTTGGACGAAGTAACTCTGCAGGAGGAAAAAAGATTTTTGCACTTGTAGGCAAGCTAGGTGTTGAGCAATTAAATATACAGACTATGAGCGGTGGTGAAGAAACAAGGCTTAAAATAGCACAGGCCTTATCGGCACAGGTTCATGGTATTTTAGCGGATGAACCTACGAGCCATTTAGACCGTGAAGGAATTGATTTTCTAATAGGACAGCTAAAATATTTTTACAGGTGCACTGTTAGTTATTAGCCATGACCGCTATTTTCTTGATGAAATAGTAGATAAAAATATGGGAACTGAAAGATGGCAAAAATCACTGAGTATTGGGGAAACTATTCTGATTATCTTCGTCAGAAAGAGGAAGAACGTAAGAGCCAAGCTGCAGAATACGAACAATTTATTGCGGAACGTGCCCGATTGGAAAGGGCTGCGGAGGAAAAAGCGAAAAACAGGCTCGTAAAAATAGAACAGAAGGCAAAAAGGTTCTTCAAAGAAAAAAAGTACTGAAGACGGAGGGCGTTTAGCTCATCAAAAAAATCAATAGGAAGTAAGGAAAAAAAGATGTATAATGCTGCTAAAAACCCTAGAGCACAGGATTGCGGCCTTAGGAAAAGTAGAAGCTCCGGAAGGCATTCGCAGAATTCGTTTCAGGCAAAGTAAAGCATTGGAGCTCCATAATCCATACCCTATAGTCGGTGCAGAAATTAATAAAGTATTTGGGGATAAGGCTCTGTTTGAAAATGCATCTTTTCAAATTCCGTTAGGAGCAAAAGTGGCGTTAACTGGTGGTAATGGAATCGGAAAAACAACTTTAATCCAAATGATCTTAAACCATGAAGAAGGAATTTCTATTTCGCCTAAGGCAAAAATAGGTTACTTTGCACAGAATGGTTACAAGTACAACAGTAATCAGAATGTTATGGAGTTTATGCAGAAGGATTGTGACTACAATATATCAGAAATTCGTTCAGTGCTAGCATCTATGGGGTTCAAACAGAACGATATTGGAAAAAGTTTATCTGTTTTAAGCGGTGGAGAAATTATAAAATTGTTGCTTGCTAAAATGCTCATGGGTAGATATAACATCCTAATAATGGATGAACCCAGTAACTTCCTTGACATACCAAGTTTAGAGGCTTTGGAAATACTAATGAAGGAGTACACTGAACTATCGTGTTTATCACCCACGATAAACGATTACTCGAAAATGTAGCAGATGTAGTTTATGAAATTAGAGATAAGAAAAATAAATCTGAAACATTAAATTTAAGGTAGTCGCTGGTCAGTATAGTCTGTTCTGGTTGGCGACTCCATTGTTAAAGAGTATAAAGACTTTAGATTTTATGAATATTAAAAAAATAGGAACAGTCAATTGAACTGCTCCTATTTTTTTCTGCTAAATATATTGTAGTTTTTCTTATATGTATAATGATAGATTAGCGGATTCTCATCTACGGTACTTACTTCAAATATGAAGAAGTGATCGCGGTTATCTCTGGACTTTTTCCTTATTGAGGACAAAGTAATTCTTACGTGAAGTCGCCATTGTTTTTTTAGGATATCATCAGTTAGGAAGGTCAATGGAATATTCATGTTAGAGTAGCGGTAGAAGTCACGTTCAAAAATCTTGGTAGCTCTCGCTATAATAGTCCATTTGTAGGTGATTACGCTGAAACTCAAGCTGATTCATAGAGCACCTCCTCGACAAGTTCAATACTAATAATGTCTTTTAATTTCAAATTGATGTGACCTGTTGTAGTTTTTTTATCAAAAATGAAATCTTTGGTCAGACTTGGTATTGTTCCAGTGTAGGAAACACGCTTGTTTTTCAATCACTTGAATGCGTGTGCGTAGCTGCCCGGCGTATACTTGACTGAGGAGTAATAATTTCTTCTCTAGTGATAAGTCAGACATGTACGTTACTTTGTTTGTATCATCAGAGAGTGCTGATGCATGTTCAGATAGGAAAAAGCCCATCCATTTTTGCATCTTTGTATCCTGGTACTCTCTTGCTGATTGAAATGGTAAATATGAACGGTCAATCATATCAAATCCTTTCTATGCAGAGGCAAGGGTATTTTTATCAAATTGAATCGTAAAACCTTGAATTCCCCCACCTGTGTAACATTCTTTAAAGCGATTGATTACCTCAGTATAGATTATCACAGATGAGCTTGTTGGCTTAATGCTAAATGTAAATTCCAATGGTAATCGGTTTTCAGATTTAGCATGTACTAGTCGTATCGATATTTCAGTTGTTTTGAGTTTTCTCTGACGAAGTTTTGAAGTTGCTGTTTCAACGATTCCATGTAAAAATCTTTCAAGCATTTCAATATCATTACATCCTTTGCTACGGATTTCTGAAAATTGTACTGTATTTTTTTCTTGTTTCATTTTAATCCCTCCAATCCACCCGCGGAATGACCACCGATAAGTTTACTGCGTTCAATATTTCTGGAACCTTCAGTTAGGACGGTTCCTTTTTGTATGGCTAAAAAACCAAACTGTTCTCTGACAACATCAATAGCTGTCTGAAGTCTATTATCTTTTTCAATTTGTTCTACATCATCAAAGAGTGATAGTAGAGTATAGCTTTCATCTACGAAGCCACTATAAGATACACCAATTTGTCTCACTGCACCAGAGGTGTATTTTTTCGGAATAATACAAGTACATGACTCACCATTGTTTTGGGGAGATTTGCGGGTTCAATTTTATTCTGAGCATTTATAGATTTTTTCATCTCAGTCCTAGAATAGCCAATATGAATAGAAACGACAGTAGTCAATACTAGGGCTACTGTTCCGTTCCACAGTATCATTTAAAAAAATCATTTTCACACCCTTTTCGTCTATTAGTATAGAAGAAAGCTCTCAGCACATGTTGAATGTGTAGTATTGATGTTAAGAGTTGCACCCGCTAAGTAAATAAAATATAGAAAATAAAGGCTTATTCTAGGCTATCGTTAAAAGGTATCGATAGCTTAGAGTAAGCCTTATTATTTGAGAGAAAATAAGGTTGAGCGGGAACATATCCATAGCCTAGAGTTGACACTAGAGAATGGATAATAAGAAAAAATGCACCCACTGGCACCCAGCTATAAATTTGACAATTGTAAAATAGCCTAATTAACATTATAATATAACTAAGAAACAAGTATACTAATCCTCTGCATATAGGGACGTGTACCTGGTGCCATAAAGATTGGATTATATTGGGATATTCCTGCAGACGCTGAAAAACCAAACGATAAAAGAACTAAGAGTGGTAAATATATAAAGAGAGGTGATATTAATGGATAGAAGTGCTTTCATTAAGACTCTGATAGAAGTATTGAAATATGATAGAAAATACAGAACAATTGAATCAAGAGACCAACTGTTGAGGTTAATAGGTAGAGCAAGAGTAAATTTTGTTCCACAATATGAATTTGCAAATCATGGGCGTTCCTATCAACATTGGGAGATTGTGGAATTACGAGTTCCGGTTCCTTTGTTAGAAATCGCAGAAGAAAATGAGAAGATTCTAGAAGAGTTAGTAGAGTATGTATATGAGGAGTCTGATGATTATGCTTTACATCACGTTGAAATACGTCCACAGGTAATTGATACACCAGATGAAGTAACAGAGCATAATGTAGTTTTTGATGCAATTCAAGATGAAGTAATTCAGGGAATTAGAGATGCTAAATTTATAATTTGGGGCAGCTGTTGCATGGTTTTCTAATGAAGCTATTTATCAAGAGTTATTAGCGAAAAAGAAGCAAGGATTAAATGTAAGAATAATAGTTTCGCAGGAAGACTCAAATATAAATATGATTTCAAAAACTGAGAGAGAATAAGTTCGATGTTGTGGTCATTCCGAGATGGGGAAATAAAGGATATAACCGTATGCATGATAAGTTTTGTATCATAGATATGGACTATGTAATGCACGGATCATATAATTGGACACCAACAGCTAATAAAAATGTAGAAACTTTAGTAACTGCACTTGATCATGAACTTGTCAAAAAGTTTGCTAAAGAGTTTATGGAATTATATAATGGGATTTATTTTTAAACAAAGACAAATTTGAATTTAAGGAGGACAAAAATGATTTTAGAAACGGAAAGATTGATTCTTCGTCCATGGGAAGAAAGTGATGCAAATGATTTATTTTCAGTATGCCAGTAATCCAGAGGTTGGTCCGATTGCAGGTTGGCCTGTACATACCAGTGTTGAAAATAGCAAGGAGATTATAAAAAGTGTTTTTTCAGCACCTGAGACATACGCCATAGTTTTAAAAGAAACGATGCAGCCAGTGGGTAGCATAGGATTGATGATCGGCTCTGTAAGTGATAAAGGTATTCCTGATACTGAGGCGGAGATTGGTTACTGGATAGGAGTTCCGTATTGGGGTCAGGGTCTGATACCAGAAGCAGTTCGTGAGATTATGAGACATGGATTTGATGACCTGAATCTGGAGAAAATGTGGTGCGGTTATTTTGACGGCAATACAAAGTCAAAGAGAGTTCAGGAAAAATGTGGTTTCCGTTATCATCATACAAAAGAAAACGTTCTATGTGCATTTGAAGGTATTCTTCGCACAGAACACATAACCTGTCTATCAAAGGGAGAGTGGCTGTCGACTAAGTAAATCCCAGTTTGTCTAGGTAATACCTTTTAACGATAACCCTACTTATCGTTAAAAGGTTTATAGATATGTTCCCACATACGAACGCAACTACTTGACATACTTAGTGTTCACTCGTTTCATGTCGAGTGTGTAAGCTTGTTAGAGAAACGTTCCTAATAGCTATGAATAAATTATTGAAATGCTTCTTTTACTACCAATATTTTCTGTTCCGAATGTAGTTCAGCATAAGGAACTGAGGTAGATTTATAAGAGACTGTGACAGGGAAGTTATAGTCTTTTTGAGGTTTTAATGGTATAATGAGATTATAAATGTGTATAATGTTTTAAATTATCTGGAGGACGCATAATGTTGAATTTAGTAAAAGGTCACCGAGTTAGTTTGGTAGAAAAATCTGTTTGAGTCATTTACAAAAGTTAACTGAACATTATTTGATGGCGAATGTACACGCAGAAAAAAATATTAGAGGTTTTTTTCAACACTTTATTGCGATTCATGACGAGCCCTTGTTTTTTTATTTTGGAATTGCCTGTTAGTATTGATAGAGAAAAGAGATAGAAAAGAATATTATCAACGAATTACATAAGGATGTTTATTATATTGATAATTGTTCAAGAGAGGAATGCCTTGTACTGTTGATTAGATACGGTGATTTGCTTGTTAATGATGGACTAAGTAAGTTTGGATTTGGTGGGCATAAAAAGTCATGATGAAATTATGCTTGATAGCTATAATGTTGTGACAATTTATAGTAAAGAACTATCGAAATTTTAATGACTTTTTGAACCTCATAATATTCAATTTGTAGAAGAACTAGTGACAGCTTCGGAAACTTTTTTTCTGAGACTTCACCAGGAATTTCTGAAATCTATGAAAGTAACGGTAAAACTGTTTATGATTTGCCTGATAGAATTAGCTGAATGGGGAATATATTTAGCTGAAACTCGAACAGAATAGGCATTTCTATAGATTAGAAAGAGAATATTTCAATCCTCTGGTACTCCAAATTTAACTTTTAGTAAATTTTTAGAAGTAACAGAAGTGAATCTGTGTTTAACTGCAACTAGTAAGTTGCAGTTTTTATTGGTATCGTTTCGACATAACCATTTTAAGGTGGAAAATAGTTGCGCTACCATTCCTGTGTACAGTGGATATGAAATACGGTACTTGTTGGAGAACTGAGCCATGTTGAAGCAGTCGTTTTAATGACAAGGGCGTAGACCGAAGCCATTAATTACGAATGCTTTATAAGATAGTTGTCGTAGAGCGGTAGTGACGAGGTAACAGTGAATCGATGAGTGTGTAGTATTAATGTCAAAAGTTGCAAACTAGTGAATAAATGAAGTGTAGAAAATAAAGGCTTACTCTAAGGCTATCGTTAAAGGATATCGGTAACTTGGAGTAAGTCTTTATTTTAATTTACGAAATCTAAGGAGTATTGTATAATAAAAATAAATTAAGTTGATTAAGAGGAAATATATAATTTAAGTTTTGAGGTGAGCGTGTGATAGAAATTAGACCTAGTTTTAAAGATATAGAATCATTTGAGGAATTTAACAAGTACTATTGGTATCGAGAAGAACTTTCGCAAATATGTAAGTCTCTTGGACTAGAGTATAGATGTACAAAAGAAAGAATTGAACTATATTATTGAACAATATTTCAAGGGAAATAGAATAGAAAAGTCTACAAGAAAAAGTAAACAAAAAAACATGTCGAAGTAATATCTTTAAATACACCATTGCTAGAATGTGGATTTTTCCTTTAACCAAAAATTTAGAGATTATTTTTCAGCTGTAACAGGAGTTAGCCCTGTTTAAATTTAATGCTGATATGGCAACAGCTTGGAGAAAAAGTAAAAAGGGATAACGATGAAAAAAATTTACGATCCAAGATATGATAAAAAAATATTATGGAGAATCAGATTATGCCAAAGTATGATAATTCTGACTTGTCAGTGGAATCAAATTTCTGAAAAGATTTTTTTGTGCAGATGAATCATAGCAATAATTATTCCAATAAGTTAAAAGTTGCAGCTATCCTTTGGAAAGAAGTTAGAAACTCAAAAATGAAAAATTTATTCAAAACAACTTTTGAATGAATATAGATACAAATTAGAGGAGTATCGTAAATAAAAATATATCTGATACTTTTTAACGACAGCTCACATTTGAAAAATTACGAGGAGATTATAAGATGAACAGTTATATAAAAATTAAATAAAGATAGATGGAATAATGTAAAAAAATGACTATACTGAGCCATTGACACATGAACAATTAGAAGAAGCTAGAAATAATCCAATTTCTGTTGCATTAACTGTTGGGAAAGTTCCAAAAGAATGGTTTGAAAAGAGCAAACGGAAAAAGATACTAGGTTTAGCTTGTGGTGGTGGTACAGCAGGGACCAGTTTTTGCTGTAAAAGGTTATGATGTAACAATAATGGATTTTTCTAAATCACAATTACAAAGAGATGAAATGGTTGTCAAAAGAGAAGGCTTAAAAATCAACACAGTTCAAGGTGATATGACAAAACCATTTCCATTTGAAAATGAAACTTTTGATATTGTTTTTAATCCAGTTTCAAATGTATATATAGAAGATTTAGAAAATATGTATAAAGAAGCCTCTCGAGTATTGAAAAAGGTGGATTGTTAATGGTAGGATTTATGAATCCTTGGATATACATGTATGATGCTGACATTGTATGGGACAAACCCTGATGAAGAATTACTTTTAAAATTTTCAATACCTTTTTAATTCAAAGAGAGCTTGAAGAGGAAGGTAAGATAACTATAAATCCAGAATATGGATATGAATTTAGCCATACCTTAGAAACTCAGATTAGAGGACAACTTAAAAATGGTCTTGCTATGATAGATTTTTATGAATCGTGTGATAAAAGAAATAGATTATCACGTTATGGAAATGACTATATAGCTACACTTTGCATTAAACTATAATGGTATAGAACGTACTTCAGAAGAATAGTCCATTTTATTTTATGTAAGGGATTCAAAATCTAAATGCTAGTTTCTCTAACTCAAATAATTAAATAAAATGCCATAATATAGCAATTTATTAAACAGTAAATTAAAAAGATTTACTGTTTTTGTTTATATAGTCATATGCTTTAGTTTATCCTTCTAAAAATCTTAAGTATGTTAATTTTTCTTTTGTACTTACTTCATCATAATATTATATATCAATAATTAATTTTTCGTTGTGAGTTTGTATACTATAATGGATTTCTTGTCTCAATAACTTACATATTAGTTCAATAATATTTTATTAATGTTGAAGTTTCTGAAGAATTTTCTTAGCTTTTTATATAAATTATTTTCTATGAGCTATAATTTATAAGTTTTATTTATATAAATATATGATAAGTATCAAATAGAATTTTTAGAAGGAATTATCTAAGGTATTATATTATTTTTATAATTCTCAATCTCTCTTGCTATTCTGCTTTTTCTTATTTTTCCATAGGTATATAGTTTATCAGAACATTTGGTTTTATAAGATAATCGTACTTTATAATAATTTATATATTCTATTATTGCGAAAATCCAAATGCTAAGAGATATAATTGTTGGAGTGAAAGTTTGATGATTTACTATTATTATTAATATAGACAGGTATAGTAGAATTATATCTAATCTTCTTAGGTGATTATAAATTTTTCCTAAAGCTTGTTTTTAGCGAAATTGTTATTTGATATTCTTTTTAAAAGAACTAACAAAAGATGGAACCTTGTATAAGGATAAAACTTAGTAGGAATAGTGTGAAGATAACAGGAATTATAGATACAGTGTCAGTAATGTATATTTTGAATATAAAGAAATTTATCCAAAATATAATAACTGCAACTAATTCACCAACAGCAGAGACTTATTAAAGTTTTCTTTTAAATGATTTTTCATGATAGTTCTCCTTGCATACTATTAATTACTTATATTATAACATTTTATATAAAAAATGTTATTTAAAAGATTTTAGTAGTTATCATATGATAACATTTTAATATTGATAATCTCTATCAGGGAATTCATTTGTTGTTTTTGTCAGTATTAGTATATAATCTTAATTGACAATATACATACTTTAGGAGAATAAGAATGAAGTTAGAAGATTTTACAGAACAGGAACAAGAGCAGATAAAGAAAGGTCTTACTTTTTCAGTAATTAGCGACAAAGAAACTGCAGAAAGAATACTCTCATTGGTTCCTGAAGAATTAATGAAGAAAATACCATTTTTGTAAGAAAGCATACTAATACTCGTACAGTTAAAGAGAATTTCTATTGAATACCCAGAACTTTATGCAGCAGCACAACAAGAAGGTGAGTGGCCAGAAAAAGAAAAAGAAGAGTTACGTAAAGTTATTACGAGTATTTTCCAAGAAAAAATGAATAAGCATAGTATTAAGTAATTAGACATACAAATTAAGGATTTTAGTATACGAGTATAACATACTGATCGATATTAAATTTAAGATTAAAAATAAAAACGAACTAGATAGATTTTATCAGTTCTGTATGAGATAATATACGTATATATTTTTAATATTTATTTCTTTTTATAATTGTCAGTAAAAATAATATTTTATTAATATACACTAAATTAATGAATAATTTAAAAGACGTATAATAGTATTTTTGAGATAGAAAGATATAATTTAAAAATAAAAATGGCAAATACTTGCTCATTTTATAGAGATATAATATAATTGTAAAGATATGAGATAAATTTATTATCTTTGTGTTGTTATATAAGGAGGAAGCTATGATTAATACAAAAGAAATATGTAATAAGAAAAAGTGATAGTAATTGCTACTAGTATACTTATAGAGCGTTACTACAGATTCATTTGAGACAATTTATGCACAGCAAGCTAGTGAAAATAATAAATTGAGTGATTTAAACAGTATTGATTCAAAAATCTATTGGAAAATCTGAAAAAGTAGAAAATACTATTTCTTCAGAAGATAGACTTTTTAGGAGATTATTAATGAAAAGATTGATTGGAATTTTCAATCGATAAAAAGAATTTTTGAACTACTTATTGTCTGGTATTAAAGTTGATAAAAATAAAAGAGAGAAATAAAAATTTATGAGTTAGTTAAGGTAAATGAAATGTTAATTACCATTCTAATAATGAAAATCTTCAAAAATAAAGAATATCTTAGAAGAGGACCTAGAAAGAAGACAATATAAAAAGAAATAAATGCTGACTCTAAATCAGAAAATAAAGATGTGGTAAAAAGAAACACCTAAAAAGAAATTGATTCAGGAAAAGGAAAAGAAGTTTCTAAAGAAAGAACAAAATGATAAAGATAAAAAGAAACGGAGTTAATGATACATATAGCTTCTAAATTATCAAAGTCATGATATATCTGTTTCTTTCGATAAAAATAAAATAAATGCTGATTCTATATTTGTTGCTAGTATAAGCGATAAGAAATTGAGATAAGGAAATTATTGATAAATTAGGTGATGAGTATAAAATTGTTGAGGGAGTTTTGAAATTTATTTTAAAAGATGGTAAGAAGATATCTAGCGATGGGGAACGTACGATTAAGGTACCTGTTTCTAAAAATGACAGTACAGAATTAGAAGTATACCATATTACAGAAAATAATATTTTTAGAAAAAGTTGAGAGTAGTTATAGCGAAGGTGTGTTGCAATTTAATATAAATCACTTTAGTAAATTACTATTTTAGAAAGAATTAGGTAAGAGCTAAAGATTTAGAAAGTCGTACGCAAATAATGACACAAGTAAAGTGAACTATGAAAGAAAGTAAAGAAGAGAAATTTATAGTAACACTGATAGAAGTTCTAAAAAGTAGAGAATAATAAAAAGAGATGGAGAAACTTCAGGAACTGGTTTAGAATCAGAGACAGCTATTAGTATGGTGTTATTAGCTCTAGTAGCAATAATATTGATTAGAAGAAAACAAGTACGATAAACTTTATTCAAACTAAAAAGTAGCGAAAATTTGATTTTTGTCAAATTTGATTGTATATAATAAATGCGAGGCATGGAAAAATTCCAGCCTCGCATTTATCTATAAACAAAAACTACTAAAGAAGATATTATATGAGGATTTTAGATTTGGTAATTTTTCAAATTATATATTTCAGTTGTATTAGATTATTTGTTTCTTATTAAAAATATATAAAATTTAATGAAAAAGAAAAATTCTAAATTTTTCTAGAAAGTGTATATAGTTTTTAGTCTGTTTATAAGGTTATTTTCTTCATAAGAAGATATAGTTATTTGAATAACTTTCTGATTATAATAAAAATGATATTTATTATAAAATTTTTTATAGAATTAATAAAAAAGCACGTAATTTGAAATAATATTGCTGAGATTATAATATTATTTTGCTGTCATTATGTATAAAATTATGGTAATATGATATGAATTAGAAATTTTAAAAAGGTTAGGAGATTTAATGACAAAAATAATCAAAAAACGTTTAGTTATATTTTTATAGTGATGTTTGGTCTTATTGCGAGTGGTTACAATAGTTTTTGAAAGCCTTTGGATAGTATAATTATTAATTTTATTCAAGGTTTAGAAAATCCAGTACTTACAAGCATATATTTAAATACAACAAATATAGCAGATCAAAAACCTAGTGTAATAATAACTGCTATAATAGTTATTATTTTATTTGTGAGTAAGTTTAAAAGAGAGGCTCTATTTTTAACTCTTACAATGGGAACGTGTGGTATAGTGATGGCGTTTATTAAGATAATTTTTAATCGTCCTAGACCTAATATTCATCGTTTAGTAGAATTAAATAGCTTAAGTTTTCCTAGTGGGCACACGACTTCAGCGACAATAATGTATTTAACATTGGCGTTAATATTTATTAAATTATCGAAGAAAGGAAATAATAATTATTTTCCTATTCTTATAGCGATAATAGGAATTTTATTTATAGCGACTTCTAGAGTATATTTAGAGTACATTATCCGACGGATACGATGGCGGGGATGTGTTTAGGTAGCGTAATAGTATTAACTTATAATCTTATTTATTATGATAAAAAGTAGAGGTGAGGTAATATGAAAAAGTTTTTATTAATAACAGGTTCATTCGAAATAGGGCATCTTCAAGTATCAAAAACATTAAAGAAACATTTGAAAAATATTATGCTGATGAGATTGAAGTTATTGAAACAGACCTGTTCTTACAAGCACACCCGAATTTGACTCCAGTGTTAAAAATTATATTTATATAGCTTTTCATATTTTAGAGATATTTACGGGATATTTGTATTATGCAGGAAAAAAATCATAGTAATATCTCTGCTTATAGATATTTTAGTTCTGAGTATTTGAAAAAAACTAGTAAAACAAAGCTAAACCAGATATTATTGTCTCAACATTTCCGACTCCAGCTTTATCATTATTGAAAGATAGGCAGATACCGATAGTTAATATAATAACGGATTATCATTTTCATAAAAGTTGGTTAACTAAAGGTGCATTTAGATATTATGTAGCGACAGATGAAACTGAAAAAGAGTTATTGAAGTTAAATGTAGAAAAAAACAAAAAGTTAAGAAATTTGGAATACCGATTGCTGAAAAATTTGATAATAAAATAGATGTTGAACAATGGTTGGAAGATAATAAATTAGCTATAGATAAAAAGACAGTTTTATTATCTACTGAGTGCTTTTGGAGTATCTACTGATTTTTCAAAAACTTATTGGGAAAAATATTGCTGAAAAATAGAGATACTCAAGTAGTAGCAATCTGTGGTAAAAATAGAGCATTAAAAATATAAATTAGAAATTGATTATGCTGAACAAGAAATGGTTAAGATTCTAGGATATACTGAAAATATGCGAGAATGGATGCAGACTGCTGATGTGCTTATAACTAAGGCAGGAGGAGTAACTATTTCTGAAGCATTAGCAAGTAATATTCCACTGATTCTTTTTAATCCTGTTCCCTGGACAAGAGATGGAAAATGCTGTCTACTTTAGGAAAAATGGAATGGCAAAAAAATCGCTAAAAATTTAGAAGAAGTACTAGATTGTTTTAGAAGAACTATTTTTGAAGATAATATTAAGAAGATTAAATACAATATGATAAAAATTATTTACCTCATGCAAGTTATAATATTTGCAAAAGATATTATGGGGATTTTAGAATTGAATAAAGTATAATATTAATTAACTTTTATATGTGTTCTGAGTAAGGGTGACTCGATAAAAATCGATTTTTTTCTGAAATCAAGATTTTTTTGAGTTACTTTTTTTATTTTATCAAAATAATATTTTTAATATATAAGGTAAAGTTGTAACTTTTGTATACCAGTTGAGTAAAGTTAAGTGTGATTTTTACTGATTTGTTGCTGTGTTCAACTCTTATCTTATCTTTTTCTCTTTCTATTGTTATGGTATAATAGCATATAGAGTGAGTTGTTAGAAAGCATTCAAGGACTAATACAGACGGTTAAGAAGTAAGAAATAAAAATTAAAATAAAACATTTAGGAGATAAGAGTGAGAGTAGTTTTACTTTGTAGGTATGATGGTAGTAATTACCATGGATTTCAAATACAACCAAATAATAATACAATTCAAGAAGAAATTGAGAAAAAGTTTAAAAGAAAAATTAATAAAAAGATGTACGACTTTATATGAGTGGAAGAACGGATAGTAGGGGTTCATGCTTATGGTCAGGTATTGCATTTTGACACGGATTTGAATATTCCAGATGAAGCATGGGTTAAGGCGCTTAATGCTACTATTCCGAAAGATATTAGGATAGTGGGGAGCGGCGTCAGCTTCGGAAGATTTTCATGTTAGGGTATAATAGTACACAAAAACATATTATTATAAACTTCATATTGGAAGAGAAGTGGATCCATTCTTACTAAATTATGTGGGTAAACATAGTTTTGATTTTAATTTCGAAAAAGCTCAAGAAGCTTTGCAATATTTTATAGGAGAACATGATTTTTTTCATCATTTTGTTCGAAAAATTCTAGCATTGAGGATAAGGTTAGAACGATATATAGTTTAACTATGAAGAAAGATTTGATTAATCCTAATATTGTAAACTTTGAAATTACTGGGAATGGTTTCTTATATAATATGGTTAGAATAATTATCGGAACTATACAAAATGTTGCTGCAGGTAAATATGAAGCGAATTATGTTAAAAGAAATATTAGAAAAAAGAACGACAATTCGCAGGGACCGAAAGCTGATGCAGCAGGATTGTATCTTAAAAGAAGTGCTTTATGATGATGATAAAAATAAATAAATTTATAAATAATAGTTTAAAAAGCTTATTGTAATAAATAATAGATTGGAGTGATTCAAAAAAATTGTGATTTCATGAAATCGATTTTTTTAGAGTCACCCCGTACAGTTTATAATTCTCATATAAACTTTGTTAAAATTTAGGACTTTTTGAATCATCCCCATTTAGTTTGAGAAAAATCGGGATATTTGTTATAATAAAAAGATATTCTGTAGAAAATTAGGTAATAAAAATGATAAAATTTGAAGATGTTTTTTTCAATATTCTAGTTCTAAAAAGACTGCATTATCAAATATAAATTTAGTAATAAAAAGAAGGGCGTTGGCTTAGTGTTTTTAGGAAAAAACGGAAGCGGAAAGTCAACGCTTATGAGAGTTGATTTATGGGCAGAATTTAGCAACTTCTGGGAAAGTAACTTTCAATAATAAAAGAATACAATAAAAGAACTTTATGATGATATAAAAATAAAATAGCTATTGTTTTTCAAAATCCTGATAATCAATTCGTAGGATCTACTGTAGAAGAAGATATAGCATTTGGACTTGAGAATAGAAATGTTCCTCAAGAAAAGATGGATGAGATAATAGACAGAGTATTAGAAATTGTTGATATGACGGACTATAGAAAAATATGAGCCCTCATCATTATCAGGTGGGCAAAAAAACAAAAGGGTGGCAATAGCATCTTCGTTAGCTTTAGATCCTGAGATTTTAATATTGGATGAGGCTACGAGTATGCTTGATCCTCAAAAGCTAAAAAGTCTATTTTAGAGTATATAAAAATAAATAAAGAAAAAGAAATAACTATAATCTCTATCACTCACGATGCAGAAGAGAGTGTTTATTCAGATGATATTGTCATATTAGAAAGCGGAGAAATAGTTTATCAAGGGAATTATACAACGCTATATGCTGATCCTGAGATTTTAGAAAAATATAGCTTAGAGGTTCCTTTTATAGAAAAGAATAAAAAGATTTAAAACAATTACCTGAATCAAGAAATATTTGAAATAGAAGAAGATGAGGGGAGTGTATTAAGAAAAAAATATGCAAATTAGTTTAAAAAGTGTAAGCTATACTTATAATTATAAGACCCCCATATGCCAGAGAAGTCTTAAAAGATATAAACTTGAAGATAGATGAAGGAAGTTATACAGTAATAGTAGGTAAGACAGGGAAGTGGAAAGTCTACCCTTATAGAGCATATTAACGGCTTATTATTACCCACAAAAGGAGAAGTAGTAGTAGATAATATATTGATTACTAATCCACAGAGTAAAAAAGAAAGAAGAGAATTGGCTAAAAAACTGAAAATATTAAGACAAGATGTTGCGGTGTTATTCCAGTTTTCTGAACAGCAATTATTTGAAACAAGCGTACTAAAAGATATTATCTTTTGCGCCTTTTAAATTACGGAGTCGCAGAAGAGAAAGCTATCTTAAAAGCAAAAGAATTAATAAAATTAGTAGGGCTTGACGAAAGTTATCTAGATAAATCTCCTTTTGAATTGTCAGGAGGAGAGATGAGAAAAGTTGCCTTATGTGGTATACTTGCCTTAGAACCCAAAGTACTAATATTAGATGAACCGACAGTAGCCCTAGATTATCAGAGTCGTGAGGAAATCATGGCTATGGTGAAAAAGAATTAAAGAAGAACTTGATATGACAATAGTACTCGTAACTCATAATATGGATTATGTATTGGAATATGCGGATAAAGTTTTCGTCTTAAAAAAATGGAGAAATTAGTTTTGAAGGAAAGGTAGAGATCTTTTCTTGAATGAACAAATTCTTAAGGATAATTCATTAGAATTACCAGAAGTATTAAAGTTTTACAAAAATTAGAAGCAAATAATATAGTATTGGATGTATCCCTAGGAAATATGAAGAATTAATTGATGCTTTAAAAATAAGATAGGGAAGTAGTAGAAATGAATAATTCGTTAATAAGTAAGTATATCCCATTAAATACTATTATTCATAATCTTGATCCGCGAACTAAAAATATTTTTGTAATTTGGTACTTAGTAGATGTTTTTATTGCATATAATGTTTTAGAATTTTTAATCTTAATGCTAATGCTACTAGCAATAGTTATATTATCTAAAAACAAGTCCAGTATTTTTAATTAATAGCGTAAAAGCTATTAGCATACTAATTTTATTTACTTCACTCATTCACCTTGTTTTTAATAAAAAAAGGTACAGTGTTGTATGAAGTATTAGGTTGGAAAATTTATAGCGGTGCCCTTTTAGGGATTGTATTGATTACAGTAAGGTTTATTCTAGTTGTTGCGATTATGGTTGTCTTTATGGCTACTACTTCACCAACAGAAATAACAAGTGCCATAGAAAAGAGTCTTGGGTTTCTACAGAAGGTAGGTGTGCCAATCTCAACTTTTGCACTAGTATTATCTATTTCGCTTAGATTTATTCCGACTATATTAGAAGAAACTAATAGAATAATAAATGCTCAGGTTTCACGTGGTTCAGATTTTAATGAAGGAAACCTAGCTCAGAAAGTAAGGAAGTTTATTCCTATACTGATACCATTATTTATAGCTACTTTGAAAAGGGCTGATGAGCTTGCTACTGCAATGGAAGTAAGAGGCTATTCTACTACCGGTGTAAGAAGTAAGTATAAAGTACTAAAATATAATAGACTGGATTATTTAAGTTATATATTAATAATAGTTATTACAATATTTATAATGTTAGTGTAGTATGAAATTTTAGAAAGGAGATAGGATGGAAACTGAAATAATTAATATTTCGAAAAGTGAAAGTAAAGAAGAATTATACAGTAAGTTAACTGAGTATTACAAAAGAGGAAAAGCTTGTAGCTATTCAACAGAAACTGTTTATGGCTTAAGTGCTAACGCTATGGATGATGAAGCGGTAAGCAAGATATATGAGGCAAAAAGGTCGTCCGAGTGATAATCCATTAATTGTTCATTTTTATGAAATGGGTCAACTAGATAATATCGTTGATTATAGTGATGAAAATGTTAAGAAACTGATAGATAAGTTCTGGCCGGGTCCTATGACTTTAATTTTAAATGTTAAAGAAAATAACGGTATTTCTAAAAAGGTTACTGCGGGCTTAAATACGTTAGCTGTCAGAATGCCGTCTAATATTACTGCTCGAGAATTATTAAAAGAAACTAAAGTTCTATTAGCAGCACCAAGTGCTAATACAAGTGGAAAGCCATCTCCGACAAAATTTGAACATGTGTATCATGATTTGAATGGGAAAATAGATGTAATAATCGAAGATGAACAATCGGATATTGGTTTAGAAAGTACAGTTATCGATTGTACAAGATATCCACTTGTTATTGCTCGTCCCGGAGATATTACTAAAGAAGATATTGAGTCTGTATTAGGAGAAGGTAGTGTGAAGTATAATGACGAAATACTTACACAAAATGCAACGCCTATATCACCAGGAATGAAATATAGACACTATTCTCCTGAAGCGGAATTAGTATTGTTTAATGATTCATTTGAAAAATTTAATAAATATTTTAAAAGATAAAAATCAAAAAACAGGTTTTATTACATACAAAGAAATGGAATCTAGAGTTAATGATTTAAATGTTTCTATAAAAATATTTAGCAGATAATGAGAAAAGTGTTGAACAATCTAATAAAAATTTATATAATATTCTAAGGGAGTTTGATGAAGAAAAAGGTAGAGGAGATTTTTATACTACCAATCGAAGAAACGAAAGAGAATAAAAGCTTTGTTGAATAGACTTAATAAAAGCTATAAGTAAAAATAAAAATAGGAGATTTGTAATGAAAAAGTTATATGTAGTTATACCTTGTTACAATGAAGAAGAGGTATTAAACGAGACTGCAAAAAGATTAGAAGTTAAAATGAATTCTATGATAGAAGAAGATTTAATTTCTAAAGATAGCCGTGTTGTCTTAGTGAACGATGGTTCAAAAGATAGAACATGGGAAATGATAGAAGAACTTCATGAAAAAAATCCATTATTCAGTGGTATTAACTTAAGTAGAAATAGAGGACACCAAAATGCACTTTTAGCAGGACTTATGACAGTTAAAGATCACTGTGATGTAAGTATTTCTATGGATGCTGATTTACAAGATGATATTAACGCTATGGATGAAATGATGAAGAAATATCTAGCTGGTGCTGATGTTGTTTACGGTGTTCGTTCTGCAAGAACTACGGATACATTCTTTAAACGTTTCACAGCTGAAGCTTTCTATAAAGTAATGGAAAAACTAGGTGCTAATACGGTATTTAACCATGCTGATTACCGTTTAATGAGTAAACGCGCATTAGAAGGATTAGCTCAGTTTAAAGAAGTGAACTTATTCTTACGTGGTATTGTTCCTATGATAGGATATCCAAGTGATATCGTTACATATGAACGTGCAGAAAGATTCGCTGGAGAAAGTAAATATCCATTATCTAAGATGTTAGCATTCGCTTTTGAAGGTATTACATCTTTATCTGTAAAACTAATTAGATTTATTACTATAGGTGGAGCATTAATGATATTTATTGCTGCAATAGTATTTTTCTACACATTGTATAGTTATTTTGCAGGATTTGCAAGACCAGGATGGTCAAGTTTAATGATATCAATGTGGTTTATAGGGTGGAATGATTATGAGTTTCACTAGGGTATTGTGGGTGAATACGTAGGGTAAAAAATCTACTTAGAAACAAAAGGACGCCCAAGATTTATTGTTGAAAAATTCTTAAACGAAGAGAAAAACGAAAAGGAATAATTGACAATGAATAAGGAAAATATTAAATAAATTTTCTAACTTTTTAGTAAAAAGTTATAGCTGTGATTTTCATAGTACTTATGGGGATAAACTCTTTATTAGTATTAACAAAAACAGCGAGTATTTCCGAAAGATTATCAAGAAACTTTATATTATGAAAATGTTAGTAGCTATACTAAATATTATGTTCCTTATAATATTTAGTATAGTTATCTTAATATTAGCAAGATATTTGAAGAAAAATAATAAGTGTTCAAAAGATTAGTTTTAATAGTAATGATTTATGCATTTATTATTAGTATCTTGTTTGCAATATTGAGAAGAGACTATGTTCAGTTTGATCCATTTAACGTAATAGATCAAGCTAATAATTTCATAAGAGAAAACTACAGTGGTCTTGATAAAGGAAATAACTATTTATACATATATTCACATCAAATTACAACAGTATTTTTTTATTCCAAATTATACTGTCATTATTTGGTAGAGCAACGTTTATTTTATATATAATGCAAAGTTTTTCAATAAGTTATATTATCTTTTATGTTATATAAAATATCTAATATAATGTTTGATGATGAAGATACAAATTATCTAGTTGTAATTCTTAGTGGTCTATGTTTTTCCATTAATATTTTTATGTTGCATTTGTTTACGGATTATTACCAGGTATGTTTTTAACATTACTGGCTTACTATTATTTTATAAAGTATATTAAACATAAAAATGGTATATGTTGGTAATAAGTGCTATTAGTATTAATGTTGCGATACTATTTATAGGTAATAACTTAATACATATGTTAGCTATATTCTCTGCGGCAGTTATTTATCTTATTAGAGTAAGGGATAAAAAGTCATTGCGTTTATAGTAAGCTGCCTATTTTTAATGAGTGCTTCTAAGAGTTTAATTTATAATTATTATGAAGTGAAGAGTCAAAAGACAATTGCTGACGGTGTACCCAAAAATTACATGGATAGCGATGGGAATGCAAGAAGGGTGATCGTGAAGCTGGTTGGTGGAATAGATTTAACATGATATTATGCCAGAAGAAGATTATGATACAAAAACGCATAACTGAAATCTCTAAAGGATTCTATAAAACAAAAAGAGCAGAGGTATTTAAGAAAAATCTAGGGTATGCTGTAGATTTTTATCAAAGAAAATATGAAAATCAGTTTATAGAACCAACATTCCAGAGTTTATTAGTGACTGCACCTCAAAGGAATTTCGATAATGAAACTAAGTTAGAAAAAAAGTGAAAAGACTTTTTGTAAAACAAATTTACTTTTGATGAAACTCATCACGTACTTACTTTTTATTATGAAGGTATTTCAAGTGTTTGTATATGTATTTTTCTGTAGTATTTGCAGTAAATGTTTATAAGAAGAAAAAAAGAAATACTAACGATAATTCCAGTCGCTTTTTATCGGTGGAACGTTATTCCATATGATTTGGGAAGCGAAAAGTAGATATGTATTTCCGTACTTTGTATTTTTAATTCCACTTGCAGCATATGGGCTAGTAATTGTAAGAAATAAAAATAACTGAATATAGAAAAATAAAGAGGATGAAAAAGGTAATATATAAAAGCTTTTATCATAACGTTATTAGGATTAACAGTATCTGCTCCTGCAATAAAAGGCTAATGATGTCTATATACCTTTTGGAGAAAAAGAAATTTACTGAAATTGAAAAATAGCGAAAAATAGAGTTCGATGACTTAAATCTTAAAGCAGCTTTTAATAGAATACTATAAAGTTTCATATTAATAAAGACTTTTAAAGGTGAGGAAATGACTGTAGGTATGATGGAACAATTTACAAGTCTGTCATTACCTTGGAAAAAAACATTTTTTTCTCTAAAAGGTTTAGAATACGCTGTTAATCTAAAAAAATCTAAACTTATCTAATAATTTTATCGAAGATATTACACCATTAGAAAAATTAGTTGAATTAGAAGATTTAAATCTTACTAAACAATAAAATAAAAAGATCCAAAGAGTTTAGCTAAATTAACAAAGTTAAGACAATTAGTACTTAGAAAAAAATTTAATGAATAATTTAGATTTTCTAAATGATTTAAAGTAGAATCATTAGATATTTCTATGAATAGTGTTTTAAAAGATTATATTCCGAATAATTTAAAACTAGATAATCTAAGAAGTCTAAATCTTTCTAGTATAGGTTTAGATAATATATCATTTTTAAAAATGCAGGAAACTGGAGAGTCTAGTTGCTGAAGAAAAATGCTATTAAAGATATTACAGCATTAGCTGAATTGAAGTCTTTGAGGACTTTATATTTTAGATAGAAATAATATTAGCGATATTACAGCGCTGAAAGATTTAGTAGTTTAGAAGAGCTACTATTATATAAAAATAATATCGAGAATGTAGATGCGTTAAAAAGATAAAAAAATATCTATATCGATTAATGTTAAATGATAATCTAGGTTTTAAAAAAATATAGATGCATTAAAAAGATGTACCAAATATTTCTAGCATAGATATATCTAATACTTCGGTAACCGATATTTCAGCATTAAAGGATGCTAAGTATCTATATTATATCGCTTTGAAAGATACTAAAAATCAGTGACGGTGATATAGCTGCATTTGAGAAAAGGTAATTTAGAAGTTAAAAATCTAATAACATAGATAAAAAAAGCTAGAAATAGTAAAAACAGAAGCTGCAGAAATATTTTAGTATTAAAAATTATATTTTCATGGTGTTAATACTAATTTTTCACTTTTAGTGGTATTAGAAGCTACTGGAGAAAAATAAATAAAATGTAAAAAGATAGATGAGTTTCCCCTTGAAATTCATCTATCTTTTGTGCTAGAATTACATTAATGAAATAAATCAACGTATACTTAGGACAGATATATATTTAACTTATTTGAGAGAGGGTATGGTGCTGAAAATACCTATAAGCAATATATGTTACTACCTAGCTAATAGTATTAACATAGTTAGTGAGCTTTATTCACAAAGAGGAAGTAAATTTACTTCGGAATTTGGGTGGTACCACGAAAAGATTCGTCCCTTCTTTAGTTTCGGCTAGAGAAGGGGCTTTTTTAATTTCTAAGTAAGTTAGACTAAGTATATAAAAAAGAAGGAGACCTTAATATGGCTAAATTAGTTTTTCCAGATGGAAATGTAAGAGAATATGATAATAAAACACCTTTAGAAATTGCGGAAAGTATCAGTGTTAGTCTTAAGAAAAAAGTGATTTCTGCAAAATTAGATGAGGACTATATCGAAGTTAACAAACCAATAACAAAAGATGGTCACTTAAAACTTATCGTTGCAGATGATGAAGACAAAGACAGTTTATATGTATTACGTCACACTTGTGCACACGTATTAGCACAAGCATTAAGAAGACTATATGGTAAAGATGTACACTTCGGTGTTGGTCCAGCTATCGATGGTGGATTCTACTATGACTTTGACGCTGAATACAAAGTATCAGAAGAAGACTTCAAAGCAATTGAAAAAGAAGTTAAGAAAATTATTAGCGAAAATCATGCAATTGAAGGTCGCGAAGTAAGTAAAGAAGAAGCTTTAGAAATCTTTAAAGAAGATCCATACAAGTAGAATTAATTAACGATCTTCCAGCTGATGAAGTAATTACAGTTTATACACAAGGAGACTTCACTGACCTTTGTCGTGGAGGACACGTAAGTGCAACTTCAAAAATTAAAGAATTTAAATTATTATCTGTAGCTGGTGCATACTGGAGAGGTAACAGTGATAATAAAATGCTACAACGTATTTACGGAACAGCTTATTTCACTAAAGAACATTTAGAACAACACTTAGTGCGTCTACAAGAAGCACGTGAACGTGATCACAGAAAACTAGGTAAAGAATTAGGAATCTTCACAACAAGTCAAAAAGTTGGTGCTGGATTACCATTATGGTTACCAAATGGTGCTACTATCCGTCGTACTATTGAAAGATATATCGTTGATAAAGAAGTAGAATTAGGATATGACCACGTGTATACTCCAATTATGGGATCTAAAGATCTATATATTACAAGTGGACACTGGGAGCACTACCAAGAAGACATGTTCCCACCAATGGAAATGGACCACGAAACAATGGTACTTCGTCCAATGAACTGTCCTCACCACATGATGGTTTATAAAAATGAACGTCACTCATACCGTGAACTTCCAATCCGTATTGCAGAGCTTGGAATGATGCACCGTTATGAAGCAAGTGGAGCAGTAAGTGGATTACAACGTGTTCGTGGTATGACTCTAAACGATGCTCACATTTTCGTACGTCCAGATCAACTTAAAGATGAATTTAAACTTACTGTAGGACTTATCGAAGAAGCGTATAAAGACTTAGGTATTAAAAACTTCAGCTACCGTCTATCATACAGAGACCCTGAAAACACTGAGAAATACTTCGATGATGATGCAATGTGGAATAACGCTCAACAAATGTTAAAAAAAGAAACTGCTGATGAGTTAGGTTTAGACTATGTTGAAGCTGAAGGTGAAGCTGCATTCTACGGACCAAAACTTGACGTTCAAGTAGAAACAGCGATCGGAAAACAAGAAACATTATCTACAATTCAATTAGACTTCTTATTACCAGAAAGATTTGAATTAGAATATATTGGTGAAGATGGAAAAGCTCACCGTCCAGTAGTTATCCACCGTGGTATCGTATCAACAATGGAAAGAATGGTTGCCTTCTTATTAGAAAGAGTACAAAGGAGATTTACCAACATGGTTATCACCAAACCAAGTACGTATTATCCCAGTAAACAATGACTACCACTATGATTATTCTAAAGAAATCATGCAAGAACTTAAAAAAGCTGGTGTTAAAGTAGCCATCGATGATAGAGATGAAAAAAACTAGGATATAAAAATCCGTGAAGCAGCAAGCAAAAATTCCATATACTTTAGTAATTGGAGATAAAAAGTAGAAAACAGAAATGTTAACGTAAGAACATTTGGTTCACACGATCAAAAAGAAGAAAGCTTTGCTGAATTCAAAGAAAATATCCTAAGAGAAATCAACGAAAGATTAATCGAGAAAAACGCATAGTAAAATAATCAGGGAAGGGGTGGAAATTCATCCCTTCTCCTAATAAGGAGAGATATAATGTTAACTCAATTAACAAAAAAATGTAAAAAAAGGTCAAGTTAGAGTGAAAAATTAAAAACTACTCACGGAGATATGACTTTCAAATTATTTGAAAAAGATATTCCAAAAGCAGTAGAAAACTTTTTAACTCACGCAAAAAATGGATACTATAAAGGTATTATTTTCCACCGTGTAATTAAAGACTTTATGATTCAAGGTGGAGACCCAACTGGTACAGGTATGGGAGGAGAGTCAATCTGGGGACGTAGTTTCGAAGATGAATTCTCAATGGATTACTTCCACTTCTACGGTGCGTTAAGTATGGCAAATGCTGGACCAAACACAAATGGAAGTCAATTCTTTATAGTTCAAAATTCTCATGTAGATGCTAGAACTTTACAAGCACTTGAACAAGGTGGTTGGCCACAAGAAGCTGTTGAAGGATATGCTAAACTAGGGGGAACTCCTCACTTGGATCACCGTCACACAGTATTTGGACACCTAATCGCTGGTGCAAAAACATTAGAGAAAATTGCAGCTGTGAAAACTGGAGCTCAAGATAAGCCAGTTGAAGAAGTTGTGATTCTTGATATAGAAGTTAAATAATACTAGAACGCAAGGTTAGTGAGATTTAATCTTGCTTTTCTATATATTCATGAATAAAGAATAATTATATAATTTTAGAATTTTAGAATGAGAGCTTACGATAATTTAGGAAAACAGAAAAGAAAAGTGTTTGTATTAGAATGAAAATATTATTAGTTAATTTTAAAAATTTCACGTGAAAAATTAATTAAAAATAGAAAAATACTTTTCAAATTGACTATTCATGTGATATAATTATGAAAGTTTGAATATAAAAAGGAGAAGAAGAATGGCAGAAAAAAACAAGAGTAAAACCAATTCTAGATGTTCATGAAAAAGCCTAACTTAGCTCTATGGGTAACGTTAAGCTTACAACACTTTATTTCGCAATGTTTGGAGCAACGGTGTTGGTACCGATTTTAACAGGATTACCAGCAAGTACTGCTTTAACGACATCAGGTATTGGAACACTTACGTATTTATTAATAACTAGAGGTAAAATTCCTGCGTATTTAGGATCTTCATTTGCCTTCATTAATCCGATTATTGTACTTTCAACTACTCACAGTGTTGAAACAGCAATGCTTGGTGCATTTTTAGCCAGCTTAGTTTATGGGTGTTGTAGCAATGTTAATTTACAAATTTGGTGTAAATTGGCTATTGAAACTTTACCACCAGTAGTAGTTGGACCTATTATCATTGTTATTGGACTGGGAATTGCTCCTACAGCAATCAGTATGGCGATGTATAAAACAGTAGACGGAGCTAAAGTTTATGATTTAAAATACTTCTTAGTAGCTCTTATCACATTAGCAGCAACAATCTTCTGTTGTGTAGCTTTAAGAGGATTTGCTAAACAAATTCCAGTATTATTAGGAATTGTTTTTGGATATATAGTAGCTGTATTTGCAGGACTGGTAGATTTCAAACCAGTTATCGATGCTCCTTGGTTTAGCTTACCGAAGTTCACTATTCCATTTGTAACATATGCACCAGAGTGGAATGTTGCAGCATTAGCAATGGTACCTATTGCTATAGTAACAATTAACGAACACATCGGTCACCAAATGGTATTATCTGAAGTAGTAGGAAGAAACTTCTTAAAAGATCCAGGATTACACCGTTCAATTTTAGCTGATGGAACAGCGATGATGTTTGCATCACTTTTAGGTGGACCACCAAGTACAACATACGGTGAAAACATTGGGGTGCTTGCTATTACACGTATCTTCTCTGTATTCGTATTAGGAGGAGCAGCGGTATTCGCACTTATCTTAAGTTTTGTAGGTAAGTTCTCAGCTCTAATCTCTACGATTCCATCACCAGTTATGGGTGGGTGTATCGATCTTACTATTCGGAATAATCGCTTCAAGTGGACTTAGAATGTTAGTAGATGAAAAAGTAGACTTAAGTATCAACAGAAACTTAGTAATTTCATCAGTAATTATCGTTTTAGGTGTAGGAGGAGCAATGCTTAAGTTCGAAAGCATTAACTTCGAACTTCCAGCAATGGCACTTGCAGCTATCAGTGGTGTGTTATTAAATGCATTCTTACCAAAAGAAGATAAAAATAGAAATTAATTAAATAGCTCAGTAACTTGTATTAATAGGTTACTGACTATTTTTGTAAAAATAATATTTTTAACATGTAGATTATATTTATAATAGTAAAGTATATTTCAGAGGAACTATGATATATTAATTCATTTCTAGCAATTTTGAAAAACTAGGTAAATTCCTAATATTTTTTTATTGAATAACCAAAATAGAAAAATACTAAAAATTAATAGAGAAGTAATAATTATAATAGTTTTAATACTGTATTTTATACTTAATACTCCTGCTAATAAAAGCTCTAGGGGACTAAATGCTATAGACAAACCAATCATAGTGGACATAGCGACATCTAATTTATCTTTACTTATGATACATTGAATCATTGTTTGAGAATATGTATTTAAAAATCCCAATCAATATCCAGCCAAAAAGAAATAATGAAAAAAATTTATAATTTTATTAGTTACAGAATTATTGTTAACTATGCTAAGTGCTCCCCAAGAAAGACTGATGCCTAGTGTAAATGTAGTGTATAGAGCACTTAATCTTATATTTTTAGTGTTTTGACTATTAGAAAGAAAGGCTCCTATTAGGATACCGAGTCCAGATGCACTAAGTAAAATTCCATAAAAATAACTAGTTTCTGAATACTCAGGGGAGTAGTGTTAGTAACGAACTGGTAGAAAAAAATTAATTATTATGATTCCAATCAATAATGGTTTTAATAGAGAGTATTCCATATTTTTATACCCTACTTAGTTTAGAAAAAGTAATTTTTCTTGTATAGTATTAGTATTTTTTTAGATAAACCATCTGATAGGAAGCTGAATATAAAGCTGTTGATAAAAATGTAATGCTATTTAATAATAAAAAGCATATATTGTCCCAAAAGAATGTTATAATAAATCCACCTATTGAATTAAAGAGTGCATCACTACCTTGATAAGCTATAGAAAATAATGAATTTGCTTTTAACTAAATCTTCTTGTTTAACTATTTTTTTGGAAGTAAGGCGAGTTGAATAGGATAAACAACTTTGATTGATGAAAACTAATACAAACGATAAAAAAATTATTAGCGTAGTAATCTGTAGCTTATTTTACGTAGATTAGATAAGTAATAACTAGTAATATTATAGCTTGAAATAACTGTGAAATAATTAAGAACCTCTTTACATTAAATTTACTGATTAGTCGGGAGATAAATATTTGTGAGATAGCGGTAAATGAGATTAGAAAATAAAGTAATACCACTATAAAAGGTAGATTTAGTTAAAGTGTGTATATTAATGTTAGAGTAGCGATTGAATATATGCTATCACCGAAAGTTGGTGATTAATCTACCGAAATAGTAAAATTGAAAAGTTTTTATTTTTAAACATAGAGTCCACATCCTTTATAAAAATTTTTAACGATAAAAATATTTGACAGTTGGTATATTATTTTACAGCTCTTAATGAGCTGTAGAAATAATACTAATACTAACACTATTTTTTTATTTTCCTGAGGAGAATTTCTTTTTCTAGTAACTTCATTCCAGAAATCTTCCATATCTTCTTTATTTATATTAAAAATTAACTGAAGTATTGTTAAATAAGTCGTTAAAGATACTAGGTGAAGGTACAAATGCTTGTGCAGTCGGTAGATAGTATTTTTGGATTATACCATTAATCGAATCTGTATCAACTACTTCGATAAAAATTATTTTCCTCTAGAATATTAAGGTGATAGTGTATTTTAGTTCTATTAATTTTTAATAGTTTAGCTAGTTCTTTTGAGTTTTTTTCTTTTCTGTACCGAGTGTCGTAAGAATATTTATTCTTAAAAGGATCAGAAATGACCTTTAACTTTCTCGATATCTGTAATATATTGTATATCTTTGATAATAATCATCCCTTTCTTACTAATATTATATAACTAATAAGTCTAACTGTCAACTTAAATTTTTGAACGTTATAAATATATTTTTTTATAACTTTAGTGAAATTTAGGGGAAGTTTAATTGAACAATAGTTTGACTACCTCTTTTATATCTGATATAATTTTACTAGGTATAATATTAGTAACGATTTTACTATAGTTACAAAGTAGAAATAAAAATTTAAGGAGAATGAAATTGAAAAACTATCAGCAATTTTATTAGGTTTTGCTATGGAGTAGTAACATTATCTGGATGTTCTCCGGATGATAGATCTGGAACGTTTTATGAAACATTCGTAAAACCGATGGATATATTCTTAGCAAAAATTCATGAGTATACTGGAAGTTGGGGTTGGTCAATTGTAATTATCACATTAATTATTAGACTATTAGTACTTCCATTTCATGCTACACAACTATAAAGTACAAAAATAAAAGCGAGAAAAGGGCAAGAACTAGCTCGTCCAGAATTAGAAGTAGTCCAGAAAAGAAACAACAAGCTGCTAAAGAAAAAAAGAAGCGAGAGCTATATCTAATGAGGAAAAAAATGCAAGCTCGTAGCGAACTTATGGAATTACAAAGAGAACAAATGGCTATCATGAAAAAAATATGATGCGATGCCTATAAGCTTTAGGGTGGATGTTTACCAATTCTTATACCAGCGCCGTTCTTAATGGCGATATATCTACACGCTAACAAATCCATTATACTCAGCAGGGAATCATTGATTCAACATTCCTAGGCGTATTTAGTCTTGGTACACGTTCATATACATTACCAGCTAATCGCATTTTGTAGTTTATGCTATTCAAACAAAGATTAACTATGAAAAATGATGCCGCAGACTGTGCAACCAGGACAGAACAAATTCAGAGCTCACAAATGCAAATGATGCAATGGTTATCACCCGATAATGATTGCAGCATTTCTCATTCATGCGTTGCTGGAGCAGTAGCCGTGTATTATATCGTTGGGGATTATTCATGATATTCCAAACATACTAGGGTCATGCTTTATATCCACCATATAAACCAGAAAAACAAAAGAAACAAAGCGTTTTGATCCAGAGAAAAGTAACATTAGTTTCTAATAAGAAAAACGTAATAGTCAAATAAATCAGTAAACATTAGAAATATTGTTTACTGATTTAATTTTTGAAAAAAAGTTAAGAAAAAGTTATCAATATAGTTGACGTTAGGGTATATATGTGTTAGAATTGTATTGTTGTGTAGCTCCTAAATAGCTACTACAACCGCACGTATAAGGTAAATAAGAGAGTAATCCACCTTATATGGCGAGTCTTAGTAAAAAATATTTAAGGAGGTGCAGATATGTACGCAGTAATTAAAACAGGTGGGAAACAACTACGTGTTGAAGAAGGACAAACAATCTTAGTTGAGAAATTAGCAGCTGAAGTTGATTCTACAGTTACTTTTGACGAAGTAGTATTAGTAGGTGGAGAAACAACAAAAGTTGGTGCTCCTTTAGTAGCTGGTGCGACAGTAACAGCTAAAGTAGTTGCTCAAGGTAAAGGTAAAAAAATCACAGTATTTAAATACAAACCTAAAAAGAACAATCACCGTAAATTAGGTCATCGTCAACCTTTCACTAAATTAGTAGTTGAAAAAATTAACGCTTAATCATGATTAAGGTGGAAATCGTAAAAGAAGTTGAAGTTATTAAACAAGTAACAGTTGATGGACATGCTGATTATGCTGAGCACGGTTCGGATATAGTTTGTGCAGGTGTTTCTGCTGTTGTATTCGGTTTAATAAATGCGGTAGATGAACTAGATGAAGATGTACAGTTTGATATTTCGGCTAACGAAGATGTAACTGGACATATAACATATAGATCGTTAAAATCTACAGATAAAGAGCAACTTCTACTAAAATGCAATGTTAGTTGCATTAAAAAAACAATTGAAGAAAAATTATTCAGATTATATAACTATTGAAGTAAGAGAGGTGAAATTGACATGATGTTACAATTAAATTTACAATTCTTCGCATCTAAAAAAAGGGGTAGGTTCTACTAAAAAAACGGACGTGACTCTGAATCAAAAACGTTTAGGGTGCTAAAAAGAGCTGATGGTCAGTACGTAACTGCAGGTTCTATCTTATACAGACAACGTGGAACAAAAAAATTTGGCCAGGAACTAACGTAGGAAAAGGTGGAGATGATACACTATTCTCACTAGTAGACGGAGTTGTACGTTTCGAAAGATACGGACGTAGCCGTAAAAAGTTTCTGTTTATCCACAAGCTTAATAAGCATAATAAAAAGAGATATTTACATTTAATGTAGGTATCTTTTTTTATTTTTTTACTAAAATATTAGTGCTCTATAGGTACATAATATTTGGTAATTAATAGTAAATATTTGTAATAATATTTTTAATATTTCTTGTTTTAGATTTTTGGTTGTACTTTTTAAAAATTTATATGGTAAAAATTTACTTGTGTGTTATATGATACACGCAACATATACTAGGAGGACAAAAAAAGTGTCAGCACTTTGGCAAGAAATTTTATTTTCTTTTTTAGGAGGTCTAGGATTATTCCTATTCAGTATTAAGTACATGGGGGACGGACTTCAATTAATAGCCGGGGAAAAAATGCGATATGTTTTAGATAAATATACATCTAAGCCGCTTATGGCAGTTTTAGCCGGGATAATAGTTACGATACTTATCCAGTCGAGTACAGGGACAATCGTAATTACTATAAGTTTGGTAGGAGCAGGATTATTAAAAACTAGACAAGCAATAGCTATTGTTATGGGTTCAAATATTGGGACTACGTTAACTTCATTCATTATTGGTTTTAATATTTCTAAATATGCACTTCCTTTAATATTCTTAGGAGCAGCGTTTTTATTCTTTACTCGTGCTAAAATAGTAAATAATATCGGACGTGTAATATTTGGTTTCGGTGGGATTTTCTACGCTTTAAAAATGATGTCTACAGCTATGGGACCGATGAGAGACATGTCATGGTTCCAAAACGTATTAGCGCACATTAATGATAGTGCAGTAGTAGGGGTAGGAGTAGGAACATTTTTAACAGTACTTATTCAATCTTCAGCAGCAACTATAGCTATTTTACAAAACTTGTATGCAGATGGTGCTTTAAGTTTACAAGGGGCATTACCAGTATTATTTGGGGATAATATTGGAACAGCGATTACAACAGCAGCATTAGCTATGGTAGGTAGCAATATTGCAGCAAAGCGTGTAGCTGCTTCTCATGTATTATTTAATGTTATAGGTACTGTTATCTGTTTAATCGCTTTAGTACCCTATGGGGCTTTCATTCAGTATTTAGAAGCAACTCTAGGTTTAGAACCAAAAATGACTATTGCATCAGCACATGGTACGTTTAATATTCTAAATACATTTATTCAGTTCCCATTTATTAGTTTACTTAGTAGTCCTTGTAACAAAAATTATTCCAGGGAGAAGATGAGCAAATTAAATATAGTACACAATATCTTGATAAATCACTTATTGCAAGTGCACCAGCAGTAGCATTAGGTCAAGTGCAAAAAGAATTTGTAGAAATGTTAATTTTATCTAAAAAAAGTTTACGTAACTCTGTAGAGTACTTTATGAATCGTGATGAGCAATTACGAGAAAAAGGTGAAACTTATGAAGATGCAATAAATAATTTTGATGAGCAAATGACAGATTACTTAACATTATTATTTCAGAGAAAAAATTAAAGTCCCAAAAGAAGGACTTATTAGCTTCAACGTTATTAGATGGTACTCGTGACGTAGAAAAGAATCGGAGATCACGCAAGAGATATAGTATTATCAGTTGATTATCAAATTAGAAAAGAAATTAAAATTTTCTGATGACAGCAAAAAGCAGAAGTACAAGAAATGTATGATCTTTGTAATGATGTGATTTTGAAAAACTATAAAAATCATTAGAAGAAAACAACATAGCTTTTGCAGGGAGCAGCATAGCAGCCTGTGAAAATATTTACGCACTTGAAAAATGCACGTAAACAACACACTCAACGTATGAAAGATGGAGATTTGTGAAATTCCAGCAGGTGTAGTATTTATGGATTTAATTCAGCACTTTACGCGCATATGTGAACATACTAGAAATATTTTAGAAAAAAAGAAATTCAAGGTAATATTTAATTATGTCAAATAAACAAAAAAATATATATTATATTATTTTGTTATAATGTTACTAATAATATTAGTTTTATATAAAGCTATATCAATTACAATTAGTTTAAAAATTAGATAAACGAAAAATATAGAGAAATCCAAGGTATTTCTACTATGTTTTCGTTTTCTTTTGTAAATACTAGTATTCGTGATATAATAAGGTAGTCGATTTATATAAAGTTTTAAGAAAATATTGAAAGGAAATAAACATGTTTCAAGATAAAAAAGTTTATACAACACAATGGGCTGGAAAAACATTAACAGTTGAACTAGGTGAAATGGCTCGCCAAGCTAACGCAGCAGTAGTAGTAAAATACGGAGATACTGTTGTATTAACGACAGCTGTTGCTTCAAAAGAAGCAAAAGATGTTGATTTCTTCCCGTTAACAGTTAACTATGAAGAAAAAATGTATGCAGTAGGGAAAATTCCAGGAGGATTTTTACGTAGAGAAGGTCGTCCAGGAACAGAAGCGACTCTTGCTGCACGTTTAATCGATAGACCGATTAGACCATTATTTGAAGATGGATTTAGAAATGAAGTACAAGTTATTTCAACTGTATTATCAGTAGAGTATGATTGTGATCCAGTAATGGCAGCAATGCTAGGAAGTTCACTTTCACTATCAGTATCAAATATTCCATTTAAAGGACCTATCGCTGGAGTAACAGTTGGATATGTAGATGGAGAATATGTAATTAACCCAACAGTTGAACAAATGGAACGTTCTACAGTTGATTTAAAAGTAGCTGGGAACAAGTGATGCTATTAACATGGTAGAAGCAGGTGCAAAAGAAGTATCTGAGGAAATTATGTTAAATGCTATAATGTTTGGACATGAAGAAATCAAACGTCTAATCGAGTTCCAACAACAAATCGTTAACGAAATCGGACAAGAAAAAATGGCTGTTGAGTTAAAAGTTATTGATGAGACTATTTACAATGAAGTACTATCAATGGCATTAGCTCAAATGAAAGAAGCAATTGCTATTAAAGATAAACAAGCACGTGACGAAGCTATTTCTGCTGTTAAAGAAAAAGTTCTTGAAGTATTCGAAGAACGCGTAACAGCCGAAGATGAGTTAGATATTGTTAAAGAAGCAAAATTATCATTAGATAAAATCGTAAAAGATGAGGTTCGTCGTGAAATCACTGAAGATAAAGTTAGACCTGATGGACGTGCATTAACAGAAATTAGACCTTTAGCATCTAGAGTGGATGTATTACCAAGAACACATGGTTCTGCATTATTTACTCGTGGACAAACTCAATCTTTAGGTGTTGTAACATTAGGTAACTTATCAGATGAACAAATCATTGATGACCTAACTCAAGAAGAAAATAAGAGATTTATGTTACACTATAATTTCCCCGCATTCTCAGTTGGTGAAGTAGGATTCAGTCGTGCTCCAGGACGTCGTGAAATTGGTCACGGTGCTTTAGGGGAACGTGCATTAGCTCAAGTTATCCCTTCTAAAGAAGATTTCCCATATACGATTCGTATCGTATCAGAAATCTTAGAATCTAACGGTTCAAGTTCTCAAGCTACAATCTGTTCTGGATCTATGGCTCTTATGGCAGCTGGAGTTCCGATTAAAGCTCAGGTAGCTGGTATTGCAATGGGATTAGTTAAGAAAGATGAGCACTACACTATTTTAACTGATATTCAAGGTATGGAAGACCACCTTGGAGATATGGACTTTAAAGTAGCTGGTACTGCTGAAGGTATTACTGCGCTTCAAATGGACATCAAAATTGATGGTTTAAGTGAGCAAAATCTTAAAAGAATCACTAGAACAAGCACGTGTAGGTAGATTGCAAATTCTAGATCACATGAACAGCATTATCGCTGAACCTCGTCAAGAAGTTTCTACATTTGCACCGAAAATTAAAATTATTAAAATTAAACCTGAAAAAATTAAAGATGTTATTGGTTCAGGTGGTAAAGTTATCAATGAAATCATTGAAAAAACTGGTGTTAAAATTGATATTGAACAAAATGGTGATGTATTTATTTCTTCACCTGAAATTGAAGGAATTAATAAAGCAATTGAAATCATCGAAAATATTACTCGTGAAGCAGAAGTTGGTGAAATCTATCTAGCTGAAGTTAAACGTATTGAAAAATTCGGTGCTTTCGTTGAATTATTCCCAGGGAGTTGATGCTCTAGTTCACATTTCTAAATTAGCTGAAGAAAGAGTAAATAAAGTTGAAGATGTTGTAAAAGTTGGAGACACTCTGAAAGTTAAAGTAATTAAAATTGATGAGAAAGGTCGAGTAGACGCAGCAGCTCATTTCTAGGAGAAACTTATGGAGTTATTTGAAAAAGAAAGACGTGGAATATATGTCTATTTTAAAAGTTTTAAAGACTTTAAATAAATTAGAAAAAAATATGGGAACTTTATTTCTTATTCTAAAAAGAGGAAGATATGCCTGCATATATGTTGATGAAAAACAGATTAGGCAAAGCATAGTAGAAGAACTTAAGAAAAAAAGAAATTTGTAAAAAGTAGAATTATCAGGAATGTCTGACTTACATTTAAGTTTTGAGCATTTAGATAAAGATTTACAAACTAAGAAAAAATATTAAAAATAAGGGGGAAGGGTAAGCTATATTCTCCTTATTTTAAAGATATCATTAATAAATACAGTATATTAGATATTTATTGCGAGGAAACATGAGAGTTATAGCAGGAAAAATACAGATCTATAAAATTAAATGCTGTTGAAGGAATGAATACAAGACCGACAACGGATAAAAATTAAAGAAAAATTTATTCAATATGATAGATTGCTATGATTGTAAAGTATTAGACCTTTTTGGTGGGACAGGTGGCTTTAGGGAATAGAAGCGTTAAGTCGTGGTGCGAAGCACTCAACTTTTATTGATGGAAGTAATAATGCAATAAAAGTCATTAAAAAGTAATATTGAAAAATGTAGAATAGATGCTACAGATTATTCTTTATATAGAAATGATTTTCAAACGAGCATTGAAAAATTTTTCGGAAAAAGAAGAAAAATTTGATATTATTTTTTTCTAGATCCACCATATGATAAAGGATTAATAGATGAAGCATTACAATGTATTTTTAGATAATAAATCTATGTAATGATGATGCGTTAGTTATTTGTGAAAAAGAGTAATACAGAAGAAATCACTATTACTGATGAAAAACTTGAAGTTATAAAAGAAAAACAGTATGGAATAACAGATATAGTAATCTTTGAATATATGGAGAAATAAAAATGAAAACGAAAAAAATAGCGATTGTACCAGGTAGTTTTTGATCCTATTACTTATGGACATATAGATATTATAAAAAGAAGTTCAGAGTTATTTGATGAGATTATAGTAGCTATCTTGGTAAATCCTGATAAGAAATATTTATTTTTCACTTGAGGAAAGAGTGGAGATGATTGAAGAAACAATAAAAGATATTCCAAATGTAAAAGTTGATGCATTCTCAGGATTGTTAGTAAATTATGCAAAGAAGGTTGGCTCAAGTGTCATAGTTAGAGGTCTAAGAGCAGTATCTGACTTTGAATATGAGATGCAATTAACATTTATGAACAAAGCTTTGGATGAAGGAATTGAAACATTTTTATATGATGGCTAATAAACAATATTCATTTATTAGTTCTAGTATTGTTAAAAGGTGTTTCAGGGTTTCGGAGCAGATTTATCTAAGTTTGTTCCTAAAAATGTAGAGAGCGTTTGGAAAAAAAGATGAAAGAGAGAGGATAAAGGTGAAAAAAATCCTATTTACTGGAGGCGGGTCGGCAGGTCATGTATCTGTCAATGTGGCTTTAATTCCAGAATTTAAAAAAAATGGATATGAAATCTCTTATATTGGTAGTAAAACTGGTATAGAAAAATGAGATGATAGGAAAAGATTCCAGAAGTAAAATATCATCAAAATAAGTTCAGGTAAATTAAGAAGATATTTTTTTCTTGGGAGAAATTTTATAGATCCATTTAAAGTATTAAAAGGAATAGTAGATTCTTTATTAATATTGAAAAAGAGAAACCAAATTTTGTTTTTCAAAAGGTGGATTTGTTAGTGTCCCGGTTTGTGTGGCAGCTAAGTTACTAAGGATTCCAGTAGTCTTTACATGAATCAGATCTTACACCCAGGACTTGCTAATAAAATTAATATTAAGTTCTGCAATCATATCTTTACAACTTTTTGAAGATACTCAGAAGTTTTTACCGAAAAAAGGTAAGGCTAGTTTAATTGGTGCTATTGTAAGAGATGATATTTATACAGGGATAGTCAAAAAGCTTATGAATTAACAGGGTTTTAAATGAAGATAGACCTGTGTTATTAGTAATGGGTGGATCTCTAGGATCAAAAATTTTAAAACGATTATATTTGGGATAATATTGATCAAACTTACTGAAAAATATCAAATCGTTCACCTAGTTGGAAAAGGGTTATTAAATAACAATATAGATAAAGAAGGGTATAAACAATTTGAATTTTTATCAAAAGAATTGTTTGATGTACTAAAAATTACCGATTTTGTTATTTCAAGAGCAGGAGCAAATTCAATATATGAATTTTTAGCTTTAGAATTACCTCCGATTCTTGTTCCACTTGGAACTAATCAAAGCAGAGGAGATCAAATTGAAAAATGCTAGATTCTTCGAAAAAAATGGATTTGCAAAAAGTAGTTGTTGAGAAGACTTGTAACACTTCCTATTTCACAAATTGATGAATTTTTATAATAATTTAGAAAATTATAAACATTCTATGCAAGTTTATAAAAATGAAAAACGTGTGATAAATGATGTAAATGATTTTTATAATAAGATTTTGGATAAAAGTAGGAGGTGAAAAATTAGGATGAAGAAATTGAGCGTACTTACGTACTTGAAAGATATTAGTTTTCATAGCGTTAGCAGTTGTAGCAATAAAATTTCCAAATAATGATTTTGATAGAATAATTGCTGATTTACTTGAAATAAAAGCTTTGGCAGCAAATAGCTAAAAATAATATCACTTGTTTTTTTAATGATAAGTTATTATTACTAATAATGATCTTATTAACAGGGTTTTAGTTTGGATAAAAAGAGTTTAAGAAAGCTGTATTTATATTCTTTAGTGCAGGTTTTGGAGGATTCTTCTTATCAGCATTTCAAATATAGTATTCAAAGAGTTAGACCATTACCAGAACTTCATGATGGTTTTTAGTTTTCCCTAGTGGTCACTCTACTTTTGTAGCATTATTTTTTTCTTAGCATTACTTTTTGTAATTAATAAAAAGAAATACTAACTGTAATTGCTACCTTTGCAATTATTGCAGTGCCAATTTCAAGAATGATTCTAGGTGCACATTTTATTAGTGATGTAACAGCGGGATTATTACTTGGAAGTATCATAGTTGACTTTTATGAAAGTTTATTATGAAAATATCTATAATATTTTAATGAGGGTATTAGGAAAGACAAATGAATAAATTTAAAAAAATAAAGAGGGAATAGTTGCACTTTTCTTAGCAATTGTACATTTTGCTCTATGGTATTACTTTGCTTATATTAAATTTGATGTAAATAATGTAAAATCATATAAGTATGTGTTAGGACTTCCCGAATGGTTTTTTTACAGTTCTATAGTGGTTAGTGTTCTGATAATAATTTTTAGTTATTGTCTTAACAAATCTTTTGCTAAATGATGAGATAAAAGAGGAGGAAAAAAATGACAAGTAATTTAGATTATAGAATATTAATTCTCTTTGTAACTATATTTTTAGGAATAATACTATTACCATTATTTATGAATCGTATTAGTAAAAACAGAACAACATGGTGGTTTCTTTGAAAAGTATTACTTAGCAGATAGAAAGGTAAGTGGTATTGTCCTAGCGATAACATTAATGTCTACTTACGGATCTGCTTCTACGTTTTTAGGAGGACCTGGTGTTGCTTATAAACTTGGTTATGGTTGGGTATTACTTGCTGTAATTCAAGTAGTAACAGGTTATTTTGTACTATTAGTTTTAGCTAAAAAGTTTAAAACAGTCGCACAAAAAATAAATGCAATAACAATAAGTGATTATTTAAAAAATAGATATGAATCTAAAGTAGTAGCCTTTCATATCAACACTTGCTATGATTGTATTTTTAATTGCTGCGATGAGTGCCCAATGGGTAGGTGGAGCTAAGTTATTAGCAGCCTTCATGGGAATTGAGTATAAGACTGGTATTGTTCTTATCTCAGTAATTATTATATTCTGTGTAGTATTCGGTGGATTAAAAAATATACTAATAACTGATATGATCCAAGGATTAATAATGATTTTCTCTACGATAATTTTATTATTTGCAGTAATTAATTATGGTGGGGGTATTGATCAGATTACAGCCAACTTGGTTAATATAAATGAAAAAATACTAACTCCGTTTGGGGCAAATGGTAGTTTAACACCAAGTTATGTTAGTTCATTTTGGGTATTAGTCGGAGTAGGGGTTATTGGTATTCCGCAAATTGCTATTAACTCGATGTTATATAAAAATAAACGAAGCTTAAAAACAGTCTATTATTGTTGGATCAATTGTTATCTTTATAGTAATGTTTGGAGTTCATTTAATAGGAGTTATGGCAAGAGGAGTATTCCCAGATATCAAAGACTACGATTCGGTTATTCCTATAATAACGTTAAAAGTACTTCCTTGGTATTTAGCAGCAGTAGTTCTTGCAGCACCAATGGCAGCAATCATAACTACAGTAAATGCTCAATTCTTATTAATTTCATCTGCATTAATAAAGGATTTACTATTTAATAATAAAATCCATTAAAGAAAAAAATTACAGGTAAGAAAAGTTCCTATCTTTGTATATGGTGTTAATATTCTTGTGATTTCTATTGATAATGTTACTAAGTATGAGACCACCAAGTCTAATAGTGAATGTTAACCTATTTGCATTTGGAGGATTAGAAGCGACTTTTCTATGGCCAATTTTATTAGGATTGTATTGGAAAAAAGCTGAAAAATATGGAGCACTTAGTTCTATAGTTTTAGGATTAGTAAGTTATATACTTATAAAAACTGTATATGTGATTAAATTTATAGAACCAGTAGTGATTTCATTATCAATATCTCTAGTAGCTTTTGTAATAGTTTCATTATTAATGAGTAAAAAAACAATTGAAAAAAATAGTTATATTGTAATAAAATAAAAATAAAGAGTAAGGAGGAATAAAAATGTCAAAAAAGTTATAGTTAAACATACAGATGCTGAGAAATTCACTGTTAGTAATATGCTAACTGTAGGGAAAAGAATATGAAGTAGTGAATGAAACAGAAGAATACATATTTGTAGTAGATAACAGTGGAAAAGTAGGTGGATACTACCACGATTATTTTGAAGAAGTAAAGTAATTCAAGGGGCGAAATGATGAAAAATACTATAAAGAATGCAGTTCTAGTTGTATTATTTATAATATTAGCGCCGCTTATTTTAGTAGGAGTTACTGCTTTAGGGAAATTCTCTTGGAGGAAAAATCAAAAGATAAGGTGGTTCAAAACAACAGAACAAACTGCAAAGGTTCCAGAAGAGACAAAAAGCAGAAAACTAATAAAGATATACCTAAAAGCTAATGATTCAAAAGTAACTGATGAAAAATACTAATAAAAAAGATACGTCAGCTAATGAATCAGAAAAGGGTGAATCAACAGGAGTAGTTAGTGCAACCCCTGTTGCAGGTCAAGATTATATTATAAAATCTGGAGACACGTTTATTCACTATTGCTTCAAAAAGCATATGGAGAAGTTAATTCTCAAAATGGTGTAGAAAAAAATTAAAGAGGCTAAATAATATTAGTAATAATAATATTGCAGCTGGACAAAAATTCAAATACTGAAAATATAAAAATAAATCATCTCATTTTTTGAGATGATTTATTTTATTTTAATTCTACGTTTTGTAAAGATTGAGTAAATAATACTTATTACTAACCCAACAAGTACTATCGAGATAGCTACATAAAATGCCTCTGTAAAATCTCCATTATTTTTAGCGGCTATTCCAGCAGCGTACTTAGGTGCGAAAAATGCAGCTGTTGAAAATCCTATAAAGACAATTCCGTAGTTAACTCCTTGGTTAATGGGTCCAAATGTTTTCATTACTAATGGAGCGAAAACTCCCATAATTCCACCAAAACAAAGACCAAGGAGAACAAGACCGACTGTCAGACCAACGGTAGTTCTAATGTTAACTAGAGTTAATAATGAAATAGCAATTACCGAATAGATTGCAATAAGAGTCTTTTCATGTCCTATTTTATCAGAAACAACGCCCCATACAACACGTCCGAAAGGTATTTGAAAGAGCGTAAACACTAACAAAAGTTGCAGCAACTGAAGCAGTTAGTCCGAACATAGTTTGACTTATTACTGATGCGTTTGATGCTACCATAAGTCCAGAGAATGCTCCAATAGCAAACATTGAAATAATAAAGTAAAATGATAAACTCATTAACATTTGTTTCCAATTTTTATTAGCAGCCTCTTGTTTAATTTCTGCAACAGGTTGAACCCAACCTTCAGGTTGATAATTCGCAGGAGCAACTTTTATGAAGAATAGAGCTATTATAATGATTACTAAGTACACACTACCTAAGTAGATAAATGCATTATGAACGCCATAATTAGCTATAAGATTATGAGCGATTGGAGCAGCGATAACACTAGCACCACCCATTGCTCCCGTTATTAAACCAGCAGCTAATCCTCTTTTATCAGGGAAGAATCTAAGTGCATTACTTATAATTCCAGAATATGCAAATGCTTGTCCAACACCCGATAGTACACCGTAGCTAAAATATAACATTCCTTTTGTAGTAGCAAATCCAGTAAGTATGAATCCAACAGCAAATAATATTCCTCCTAAAATAATAGAAATATTTGCTTTTCCTTTATCAGTTATAAAACCTCCAAGAATAGTAGGGATAGGAGCGATAGCAGCATTGATAGTAAATGCTAACATAACATCTGGCATACTCCATCCTTTTGAAACGCTTAGAGGTTTTGCAAAAACACTAAAAGAATATAGTGATCCTGCACACAACAAAATTGCCATTGAGGCGAATAAGACAGTCCATCTTGTATTTTTGTTCATTTTAATCATCCTTTCGAAATAATTTATTTATGTAAAGTAATATATTAACATTAAAAAATTCGGCTAATCAATAGATTAGTCGAATTTTTACAGGCTGTTGACAAATGCAGAAACTGCATGAGTCAGCAGCCTATTTTAATGAGAAAAAAGTGCTAAAAATGTTATAATATAAGTATATAGAGGGGGTTTTTAGTATGTTTTAATAAAAAGAAAAATATCAAAGATGAAATAATATTAATGACGTTATCAGAATTAGTTCCTACAAATCACTTTTAAGAAAAGTAGCCAAAGCGATTGATTTTTAAATTTATTTATGATTTAACAGAAGAATACTATAGCATACATCAGGAAGAAATTGTTTAGACCCTGTAGTATTATTCAAATTAGTGTTTTTAAAAAGATTTCTATGGAATAAAATCTATGAGAGAAACAATAAAAAGAATAGAAACAGATGCTGCATTTAGATGGTTTTTAGGGATACCATTTTCTAAAACCAGTTCCACATTATTCTACATTTTCACAAAACTATATTCGACGATTCCAAGGAACTGATATATTTGAACAAATATTTATAAATATAGTGAGATCAAGCTATTGATAAAAAAATTAGTAGGTGGAACAGAGTTTTTACTGATTCAACGCACATTAAAGCTAACGCAAACAAAAGAAATACAAAATTGAAATTACCACAAAAAGTAAAAGAAAGAAAATTAGACTTAGAAAAAGAAATAAATGAGAGAGAAAAAATAGGAAAAAAAGCCTTTAAGTATGAAGAAAAAGAAGAACTAAAAAGACAACGAATTAACACTACTGATCCAGATAGTGGTTATTATCACAGAGATCATAAAGAAGAAGGTTTTTATGTATTTAGACCATAGAACAGTAGACGGGAAGAATAATATTATTATAGACTGCCATATAACTCCAGGTAACGTTCATGATAGTGGTCCGTATATAGATAGATTAAATCAGATAGAAAAACTTTGGATTAATCCCTGGTAAAGTTGCGTTAGATAGCGGATATTATTCTCTAGACATACTAAAACAGTTAGATAAAAATATATTTTCAGTAATAGGATATAGAAGATTCTCAAGATCAAAAGATAACAAATATTTTAAATACTTACATGAAAAAGATATATATGTGGATAAACGAACAGAGAAATATTTAGATACAGAAATATAGATAGAAATGGATATAAACAATATAAAAGTGATGATAAAAACGAGAAGAAAATAATAAGACGTCATATAAATGCGGATTATTATGATGAAAGCTAGATTAAGACGTATATCAAAAAGAAGGAAAAACTATTGTATAAGAAGAAAAAGAAACAGTAGAACGTAGCTTTGCAGATTCAAAACAAAATCACGGATATAGATATGCACAATATAGAGGTAAAGCCAAGTACAGTCGTGCGCTTGGTTGTCTTGTTGCGTTCAAAAATATGAAAACAATAGCACTAAGAGAGGTATAATCATCTCTTAATACTACTGATTCTTTAGCCATAAAAGCTTATTTTTGAAAAACGACCAAAACATCAACTACGTTCATTGATATTTTTGGTCGTTTTGTCAATCAATCTGTAAAAATTCGGCTAATCAATAGATTAGTCGAATTTTTATGAATATCTAATAAAGATTTTAATAAAATTAGCTATTATTTAAATCGTTATTTTAGTAATTCTAATTTTTCCATTAAAATGTCAATTTGCTTATCTGAGAGACTTAAACTTAGTCTAATATAATTCTCACCACCGCGACCAAACACATGTCCAGGCATAGTAACAATTCTATATTTTTTAATAATAATTCAAAAGAAACTTTTGGCTATCATATCCATTTTTTTAACTCCTAACCAAATGAAAAATTCCGCCTTCAGGTTTAAAATAGAAATATCCTAGTTCATCAAGTTTTGCAGTAATTTTATCTATTCTTTTTGAATAAGTTTCTTTTTATATGTCCTGTTAAAAGGTTATGATTTTTTTAATGCAGTTACTACTGTATCTTGAATTGCCCGTAAATATTAGCATGGAATATTGTATTATACTCTTTAAGTCCACGTATAATTTCTTTATTTCCAACTGCAAATCCAATTCTAAACCAGAGTTGAAAAGTTTTTAGAGAAAGAGAAAAACTCAATTCCTACTTTAGCTCCAGTAGTTTGCATAAATGCAGGAGAATATCCGTCTTTATAGTAGAAGTCCGAATATGCATGATCTTGAAGTACCACTATATTGTGTTCTCTTGCCCAAGTTACGGTTTCTTTATAAAAATTCTTTTGTAGCAATAGCTCCAATAGGGTTTGAAGGATAGTTAAGAAATATAAGTTTAGCATCTTTAACTAATTTTTTTCAGGAATGTCAGAGTAATCGACTAAATAATTGTTTTCTTGTTTTAATTCTATCTCTTCATATTTTGCTTGAGCTAAAGCAATTCCTTGAATGTAGTCAGGATAACTTGGTACTGGTAATAATACAGTATCATTTGGATTAAGAAGTACCGAAGGAATACTAGATAATCCAGATTTAGTCCCAAATACTAAAGCAATTTCATTTTTAGGATCTGCGTCTATATTATAGTTTTCTTTAAGCCAATGTGAAATTTCATTCAATAATGTTGATTTTTCCATCAAATGATCCATATCTCATATTCTCAGGCTTTCTAATAGCTACTTCTAATTCTTTAAGTAAAAGTTCAGGGGTATCAGAGTCTGGAACTCCGATACCCGCATTTAATAATGGATTACCACTTGAACTTTCCTCAGAGATTAATTTGAAAATAGGGTAGAATACATCAGGAATATTTTTAATTGTATTTGATAATTCAATTTTCATAATTAATCACTTCCTTATTGATTATTTTCCAGGTTTATCAAACTTTGAAGTCTTTTGTTGATGATTTCATCAAATTTCTTTAGATTGTACGATTTCTACTAAATCTTTGGCAAATTGTTTATCTTTATTTGCTGTAGTTACGACAACATTATTACGGTTGTTTTCGTTCATTTTTCTAAAATTAATGCTTTTTGTTAAATCAAATTTAGCTGCAAGAGCGAAGTTACCAGGAACTGCCAGCAAAGTAGTACTGTTTAATGATCTAGCAAGTTGACCAGCTTCTAGTTCTGTGAATTTAAGTTTTTAGGATTTTCTACTACATCATTTTTAGTGATTTTTTTAGTACATCAGTATTAGGTTTAATTTTGATTAAATCAGCAGCAGCTAATAATGCATAAGCACGAGCAGCGTTTGAAGGGTCGTTTGGAAGAGTTACTTCAGCACTCTTCTGTAAATCTTTAAGATCTTTAACTTTATCAGAATATAATCCCATTGGTGCAGTTGGAACAGGCGCAAGGGCTGTTAAGTCCATTCCATTTTTGTTCAGCAAATTTTTCATGTAAATTTTGTGTTGGAAACAAGTTTGCATCTAATTCACCGCTGTTTAATGCTTTGTTAGGTTGATGTAGTCTGAGAATTCAGTAACTTTAACTGTATACCCTTTTTCTCAAGAAGTGGTTTAAGTGCTTTGTTAACCATGTCAGCATAAGGACCAGATGTTGCACCAATTTTTACTTCTTTTTCTCCACCGTTATTATTGTTTGAGCTTGTAGCTCCACAAGCAGCTAATGTAATAGCTAAAAATGCTGTAAAAACAACTGTTAATATTTTTAGTTTATTCATAAATATAAATCTCCTTTAAATTAATTTTTTGAATTTTTGAAATTGAATTTCCTATAATTGTGTAATTTGACTAAGATAATTAATAGAATTACTGTAATCACATTGTAAAGTTATCAAAACGATAATAACCATATCTGATGGCAAGGTCTCGATTCCACCACCACCAACAACACCAGCCATTGCAGAAAAAGCAATTAAGTTGATTAATGTCAGTGTAATTGATTGAATAATTCCTGAACATAGCCTCAGGTATTAATACTTCTTTAACTATTAATTTTAGAGAAGCACCAGAAGCAACTGCATGACTCGATAACTCCGTAGTCTATTTCATTTAGAGAAGTATCAACTAGTCTCGTAAATAGAGGAATAGCTGCAACTGTAAAAGTGGCACTATTGCTCCAGTAGGTCCAGTTGATTTTCCTAATAAAAATAGAGTAAATGGTATTAAGAATACCAAAAAGAATAATAAATGGAATAGAACGAATGGTATTAACTAGAAAATCTACCGTTTTATAAATAATAACATTTTTGAATAAAAGTCTATTACTAGTTAAAAATAAAAATAACGCCTAAAACAATCCAACTATTATCTGTTATTATAATAGAGACACTTATCATGTATAATGAATCAGCAAATGATTTGATTAATTCTGGTTGTAAATTTTTCCATTGTTCTGCTAAACTTAGATTATTTTCCATATACATTTACCTCCACATCATTAACTTGATCAATTATGATTTACAAATTTTCTGTATTATTGGGTTCACCAACTACTGAAAAAGTTAAACTTCCTAACTGTTTATTTTGAATATATTCAATTCGACCAGCAAGTATGTTAGTAGTAACATTATATTTATTTACTAAAGTCTGAATTAAAGGTTCTTTAGTAGCTTCACCTTTAAAAATAACCCTTATTACAGTTTCATTTTTATAATGTTCAGCAAAGATGTTCTTCAAAAATCTTCGTCATTGTAAATTAGCTATAAATTCTTGCATTAATTTTTGTTTTTAGGATTTGAGAAAATCTCATAAACAGAATTTGAATTCAATAATTTCACCATTCTCCACTACGGCTACATTATCACAGATCTGTTTAATAACTTCCATTTCATGAGTAACAAGAATAATTGTAATTCCTCAACTTACGATTAATTTCCTTCAATAAAGACAAAATTTGTTTAGTTGTAACAGGATCTAATGCACTCGTTGCTTCATCACAAAGTAATAATTTGGGATTATTCGCAGAGCTTTATAATACCAACACGTTGTTTTTTGACCACCTGAAAGTTGACTTGGATAAACATTTTTATCAGAAAGTCCCTACAAGTTCTAACAATTCATCAATTCTTTTCGGAATATCTTTTGGATCAACATCTCCAGCTTTCAAGTTGAATGCAATATTTTCACCTACAGTCTTTGAACTTAGTAGATTGAACTGTTGGAAAATCATTCCGATTTTTTGCCTGTAAGAGCGTAAATCCTTTCTATTAAGTTTATAACAACTTGATTATCAACGATTACTCTCCTTCAGAAGGAGTTTCTAGTAAGTTAAGGCATCGTAGTAAGGTACTTTTTCCAGCACCAGAGTAGCCGATAATTCCAAATATTTCACCAGCTTTTACATGGAGATTAGTAGGTTTAGTGCTTGAATTTCTTTACCTTTTTGATAGAAGGTTTTACTAACGTTATTAAGATTAATCATATATTTCTCCTTTCTTTATAATAAAAAGACGCACTCTAGCTTTTGCTAAAGGACGTCTTAACGTGTTACCACCTTTATTTATACAATAATCACTTATTGTACCTTAGTAAGTTACAAACATAACTTTTGCTATAACGGGCAATACCGTAGTAAAAACTATATGCTCAAAGTCCATTTCTCTTTACTCCTAACTATTCTCTTTACCAACCGAGAACTCTCTAAAAAGTAGATAGTAAGATTCTACTCATCAACGCATTAATTATTAATGACTATATTCTAGCATAAATTTTCTGACAATGCAATATAAAAATTCAAAACTTCATATAAAAAGTTAATTTTCGGGATAATAATCATCTTTAATTAAGAAAAATTGTGATTTTGTTATAATAGTTAAAAATGCTTAATATGGTTAGTTACCTTATAAAAATTATTAATATATTGAATACAAAATTTAT